>VFSW01001044.1_pt1 | contig 41281 bp, 39 predicted proteins | sample 5358111 | NCBI WGS metagenome assembly VFSW01 (sample SAMN11554181, study PRJNA540505) | mine drainage metagenome | isolation source: sediment from site ElyBrook_90M | place: USA: Ely Copper Mine, Vershire, VT | collected 2017
AGGTCGGTAGAGATGGAATCGGGCAGGAAACCCTGCTGAATGGCGGGCACGGCGACACGCCAAGCGAAACTGCCGCCGCCGTGGCCGACATCGAAGATGACTCCGCGTTTGCGTCCTTCCCACATCCCGGGGTTCACGTGGCCGGAGGCATCCAACTCATGGCGCAGGCCCGAATAGCAGTGGGTGTAGATGTCGCCGGGACGGAGTTTTTTGGTGACCAATTCGGCAAGAGGACGCTCCGGATGATCTTCGCCGAAGTCGACCATGACAGGGATTTTGGCGATGGTTCCCGCTTCGACGGCGCGTTCGACGGGGGTCCATTCGGGTCCGATATAGTGGGCCGTTTTGATGCCGACGATTAACCCGGGATGCTTCAGCGCCATCTCCGCGGCGGGTTGAGCTTGCATGTCGGCGAGGATGTTCTCGAACTTGGGGCCGCGCATGCCGGCGCCGACGATATTGAGAAAGGCCAGGACGCGGGTCTTCGAACGGTCGATGATGTGAGTCTTGAAGTCGTCGAAGTTCTTGTAACCGGAGCTTCCGGCATCGGCCACGGACGTGACGCCGGAACGGAAGGTGAAGCCGTCGGGAAAGACGCTGTTATCGCCGGCGTAGGAGCTTTTCTCGCCGGTGCTCGCGTAGACATGGACGTGGATGTCCACCAGGCCGGGCGTGACATAAAGCCCGGAGACATCGACGACCTTGAGCGCGGAGGAAGGGTCGATATGGGCGGAGACGGCGGCGATCTTCCCGCCGCGGATGGCGACATCGCGAACGGCGCTCACGTGGCTTTTGGCGTCGATGACGTGGCCGCCCTGGAGGAGTAAGTCGTATTGGGTTTGTCCCATCAGCGCGGCGGATGCGGCGAGGAACGACAACGACAGTTTCGCGGTGTTCCGGAAATGATTCGGTTTCAGTGTCATGGGTGATTAACGGGAGAGATCGACAACGGCAAATTCTTTGAGCGACGGGATGGTGAACTCGGTGGAGTCCTCCCCCACCTTGTAATCGGCGAGGGTGGCATCGGGAACGCCGGCTACCGCGAGACTGTGTTTGGGATAGCGGCCCTTCACGCTGACGCGGATCTCCTGGACGCGGCGCGCGGCGGCGGCATAGTTCAACAGTTGAACGCGGACGTGGCCGGCCGAGCCGGTTAGACGCGCGATGACGACTTCGCTGCCGAAGACGCGAATCAGGCGTTTGTCGTCGGTGAGATCGGAACGGACCTTCTGAGCGAGCGACGATGGATCGCCATTGGAGGGTTTGGCGTAGCCGCCCGCGCCATAACGGACGTTCAGGTCGAGACGGGGATCCGGCGAGGATTCGAGGCGAAAGAGCAGGTTGCGCCGGACCAGGAGATTCATCAGTTCGCCGGAAGCGGGGGTGCCGTCGTCGATGTAGCCGATGTTGGCCAGCGACGGGGAGTCCATGGGAGGAATGGCCTTCAGAAATTCGAGCATCCGGCCGAGAGGTTTCAGCCCGGCGGCGTCGGTATGGATGAGCGTATTGCCTCCGTAGGCGAACGCTTCGGCGGCGGCGAGGGCGGCGCCGGGACCGGGAATCTCGCAATAAAAGCTCGCCGTCGGGTTTCGAAGGTATTTCCAGCCGTTCGAATTTACCCAAGGTGTCGAGCTTGCGGCCGCCTCGTCGTAGTGATACGCGACAGAAGGGGGCAAGAGCTTGGTGAGGTCGCGTGGATCGGCGGCGCGCACGGCGATGCCTCCGGAGTTTTTCCAGGCGGCGGCCATGTCTGTCGGGACGGCAACCTGTTCGATGCGCGCCTCTTGAAGTGAGGGAGCGGTGTCCGGTCCCGAGGTCCAGAAAAGTGTGGGCAAAATCGCGGCGGCGGCGAGCGCGTTCAAACCTCAACCGCCTTGACACGAATTTTGTTCTTGTCGTATTCGCCCAATCCGAGGCGGCCGGCGTACTCGACGTGGCCCGGCTCACGGATGAAGTGGTTGAAGTTTTTGTCGTAGCCTTCGCTCGAACGGATGCGGGAGGGCGAGCGGTCGAAGATGGAGGGCGCGCCTTCCTCCTTGCGTTTGGCTTCGATTACGTCGATGAGGAGGCGGTCCATCGCCACCGGATCGGTGCCAAACATCATCGCCTTTGGAAAAAATTCGAACTTGGGATCGTGAAGGAACGGGCCGCCGTGCCAGACGCCGCGCAAGCCGTCCATGATTTGCAAGACGGTCCTGGATCGCAGCGGCTCGACGGAAGCCAGGGTTCCGATGAAGGAATAAGTGTTGGTGATTTCGCTACGGTGGGAACGGGCGACGTTCGAAAAGCTTCCGTAGGCGATGTTCTTCAGGCATCCGGTTACACCGGCCGCCTGGTGCTCCTTCATGTTCGGAACGTTGACTATTTTAGTGAGCTTCTCCGGAACTAGGCGCACCATGTTGGAGCGTGTGTCGTCTTCGCCAAAGAAATCGGCGTTTACGTAGACGTTGGGATCGTAGTTGGCGATGGATCCGCGGGAGCCTTCGGCGCCGAAAATGTGAACTCCGGCGGGAACGTACTTATCGTAGCCGATGGAGCGCATCTGGTCTTCGAAGCGCTCGTAGATATAGATGTTTTGGGGCTTAACTCCGATGGCCGTCAGGTTGTCGGCGATTCCGGCGACGACGGCGGGGTTCGAGCACATTTTCGGAGCGCCGGAACAGTTGACTTTAATGCCCACCACGTCGTCGGAAGAGATGAAGCGGGACCAGGCGGCGGCCTCGGTCGATTCGCCGGTGAGGGTGCGCATACCGGCGGAAAGCATCTGGCGCGCCTTGGCGGCGTTCACAACATCGGTCGCGGTATCGATGGAATCCTCGGCGTGAACGCGGACCACTTGGGCGCGGTAAGGGCCGGGCATGCCAGGATCCGGGGAGTGCGGGTAATCGCTCACAATGCGATAAACCGGCAGGCGGGGTTCGTTGCCGAGCAATGGGGACGCGGCGGCGAGATGAAGAAAAGTGCGCCTATTCATAACGGTGAGATGTCATCATGATATAACACCCGATGGATTTGGAGATTTTATGAAAACACGAATTGCCGGTTCGATTGCGTTCGCTTCCGTGTTGTTGCCTTCGTTGTGGCTGATGGCGATCCATCCGGCGCGATCGCGCGGAGCGGAGCAACCGGCTTCGTTGATCGACGGGTACCGGTTGACGGAAGCGGCGTCTGTGGCGGATGCGATGGAGCAACTGTACCGCCAGAAAGCATACATGACGGCGGACATGAGGCCACTGCAAACGGCGAAATTCGCCGGACCGGCGGTGACCGTGATGCTGAAGAAGGAAGAGAACGGCGAGGGGTCGAAGGCGCTGCAGGGAATGCTGGAGGCGATCGACGAAGCCCCGGCTGGGTCGGTGTACGTGATGGTGGTGGAGGACGGGACGAACTACGCGGGCATCGGCGGGTTGATGAGCACGGCGATGAAATACCGCGGGCTGGCGGGAGCGGTGGTGGACGGGGGAGTGCGCGACACCGCGCAAATCGCCAAGCTCCAATTTCCGGTTTTCAGCCGGAGCGTCGTCCCGTCGACGACGGTGAATCATTACCGTTTCGCCGGAGTGAACGTCCCAGTCACTTGCGGCGGGGTGCTGGTGAATCCCGGCGACATCGTGTCGGCCGACCCGGACGGGGTGGTGGTGGTGCCGCGCGAAAAAGCGGCGCAAGTGCTGGCGAAGGCGCAGCAACTGGACGAGACGGAGCACTCGATGTACGCGGTGATCGAGAAGTACAAATCGATCCGCGAAGCGGTCGCCAAGTTCGGGCGTTTATAGGCGGCCGATCGACGGCGGACGGGGCTTCACCGAACCGGCGCCAGTCCGACGCTGGCCAGATACGCCGGCCATGCGGCCTTGGCGGCGATGGCGAACGATTGCAATTGAGAGTAGTCGTCGATCCAGGTGGTGTACATCAATCCTTGAACGCCGGGAACGCCGGCGGCTTCTGCGAGTTCCTGCGTAGCCGAGGCCGCACCGTTGCCGCTGTCATAGTAGCCGGCGATGAATTGCGGATGGGCGACGGGCTGGGAAGGATTGAGGCCGGAGAACCATTTCAGCGATACGGCCAGATTTTGCAGGTTCCAGTTCATCACGGTGACGCTGGCGGGAAGCCCGAGCCACGATCCGGCGATGTCGCCCTCGACGTCGTAATAATCGGCGTGCGCGTTGTGATAGGGATCGAACATGTCGCTCCACACATAGAGCGGGGCGCCGGGACGGAGGGAATCGTAGAGTTGAATGGATTGGCCCACGTGCCAGGCGAGGAGTTGGCCCGGAGTCATCTTTTTCGCCTTGCACGTGGCGCATGAGTTCATCTGGCGCATCTCGTCGTACTGCATGAAGTAGCCGGCTCCGGCGGGCAGGGCGGCGTTGACGGCCGCGGCGTTCCTGGCCAGCCACTTTAAAGTGCCGGGATTGGTGAGGCACATACCTACCTGGACACCGCCGTAGGGCATGGGCGAAACGGAGTAGGAGTTCATCGCGACCACTTGGCCAGGTTTTAGTTGCGTTGTCGATGGGAGACCGACGGTGGGCGGTTGATGATAAAGATTCGTGAAGGGCGTGCGAGACGCCATCTCCGGATCGGTGACGCGGTTGTAATCGGTTCCCTCGTGGTAAACGTGAGCCGGGTTTTGCGGATCGTAGACACTGACGGGCGTTCCGACTCTGCGGGTGACGAAGACCAGCGACGTTTCTTCGAGCAGGATATCGTCGAACCACATGGTTCCGGTGCAGCCTCCCCACACGCCGAAGTAGAGATAGGCGGAGCTGCTGGCTTGGCTGTTAAAGGTGTAATCCACCTCGGTCCAGTTCTGGGTGCTGGACACTTTAAAAATGGCGTTCAGGCGAACGGCGTTACCGTCCACGGCGTCGATGACGTCGGTTTGGGTGAAACCGCGGAAACTTTGAGTCTTGTAATACATGCGGAGGTGATATTGGCGCCATGGCGTCAATGGGATGGGCTGCCAGAAGCGGGCGTTTGCGGGGGCGTTTTGAATGATGCCGGAACATCGGCCGCTATGGCTTACTGTGCAGTCCACGCCGATGCCCGCGTCGCCCAATCCGAACCACGCCGTTCTGCCGTCCTCGAAGCCGGGATTCGCGAGGCCGGGAAAACTATCCAAGAATTGTAGCGAGTTGCCGCTACTATTCACTTTAAATTGGGAACCTACGACACGTTGCGACTCGGCCCAGTTAGGATTATTTTGCAATGCATCGTTGGAGTAACCGTAGGGCGCGACAGTTCCGGCGATTTTGAGTCCTTTCGCGGCGGCGTAGTTCATCACCTCCTGCAGATACACGACGTTTTGCGGCGGCCAAAAGGGGGCGGACATGAAGCTGAAACTACTGTCCCAGAAGGCCACGCCGGTGTAACCGGCGGCGCCCGCCTGGTCGATCAACGCCTCGCTCGATTGCACGGCGGCGGGCGACGTGAGGTAGCTATGATGCCAGTACCATAAATCGATGGGCGGGTTTTGCGCGTTCGCGGCAGCGGCAAATACGAGGAAATACGGCGCGACAAGCTTAAGAATGTGCATCGGGTTCTGAATAGTATGTCGGTTGAATACGGCATAAATCTGAAGAAAAAGTGGATTATTCCGTAGTGAGAGTTTTCGCTCGAACCGGCACATCGGGCGGACATGAGGGATGTTACTCTATCGCAATGCGCGTTTTGTTTACGTTCCTGTCGCTGTCGGCCTTGGCGGCGGCGCAGATCGCTCCGGTTACGAGCCGGACGCTCGGAAACGGTTTGAAGGTTTTGGTGGAGGAGGATCACCGCATCCCCTCCGTCGCGATGTATTCGTTTTTCCGGGTGGGATCTCGGAATGAGCGGCCGGGCATCACCGGCATCTCGCACTTCTTCGAACACATGATGTTTAACGGAGCGAAGAAGTACGGGCCAAAGCAATTCGATATTCAAATGGAGAAGAACGGCGGGGAGAATAACGCGTACACGACGGCGGACGTGACGGTCTACACCGATTGGTTTCCGAGGCAGGCGCTCGAGTTGATGTTCGATATGGAGTCGGACCGGATGAGGGATCTGAGCTTCGATCCGCAGATCATCGCCTCCGAAAGGGAAGTGGTCTATTCGGAGCGGCGTAGTTCGGTGGACAACAGCAACTTCGGAGCGCTCGCCGAGCAGTTGCAGGCGGCGGCGTTCATCGCGCATCCCTATCATTGGCCGGTGGTAGGCTGGCCGTCGGATATCGAAACGTGGACGATGGACGATCTGAAAGCGCACTTCGCGATGGGATATGCGCCGAACAATTGCACATTGGTGGTGGTGGGCGACGTGACGGGGGCGGAAGTGGCGGCGTTGGCGGATCGATATATGGGGCCGATACCGCGCCACGCGCCACCGCCGCCGGTGCGGACGATCGAGCCCAGGCAGGAGGGCGAGCGGCGCGTGACGCTGGATAAACCCGCGCAATCGCCGTTGACGATGATGGCGTTTCACGTACCCGCATCGAAGGCGGCGGAAACTCCGGCGATTCTGCTGCTCGAAGCGCTGCTGACGGAGGGAGAGAGTTCGAGGCTGTACAGGCGTTTGGTACACGACGACGAGTTGGCATTTTCGGTGCGATCGTTCCGGGAAGCGAGTCTCGATCCCGGACTGCTTGTCTTCGCCATCCAGCCGCGGAGCGGGGTGGAAACGGCCCGCGTGGAGAAGGCGTTTACGGACGAGCTGGCGAAACTTGCGGACAGTGGAGTTTCCGATGCCGAGTTGCGCAAGGCGAAAAATCAGCGGCTGGTGACGTTTTATCGTGACATGGCCACGATCGGCGGGAGGGCGAATCTGATCGGCGAGTACGAGGTGTTCGACGGCGATTTTTCGAAAGCGTTCCGGGTGGACAAAGATATCGAAGCGGTGACGGCGGCGGAGGTGAAGAGCGCGGCGAGGAAATATCTTAGTGTGGAGAACCGGACCGTGGCGACGCTGGTGCCGGTGAAGGAAGCGGAAGCCGGGAAGGGAGACGCCGGTGAATAGCCGCGGCATCGCATTCGTTCTGGCTACCTGCGCGGTTGCCGCCGCCGGGGAGACGATAACTTTGCCGGCCTACGTTCGGAAGACGCTGTCCAACGGCATGGTGGTGGACATGATGCCGGTGAAGGGCGTTCCCCTGGTGGACTTCCGGCTTTTGATCGGCGGTGGCGTGGAGTCCGATCCACCGGCGTTGGCGGGGCTATCGTCGCTCACCGCGGAGTTACTGCGGTGCGGGACGGATAAATATTCGGCCACACAATTTTCCGACGCTCTCGATTCGCTGGGTGGAACGCTGAACGCCCATCCGGACCAGCCGTTGAATGCGGCGTCGGCGTTGTCGGCGGAATTCTTGTCGAAAGATTTCGGCGCCGCCGTCGATCTTCTGGCCGACGCGATTCTGCATCCCACGTTTCCGGAGAGCGAGGTGCGCAAGCGGATCGCGGCGCGTGTGGACGAAGCGACGGCGATGAAGGACAATCCACAGGCGGCGCTGATGGAGTATTTCCAGGGGTTTTTCTTTGGCCCGGCGCATCCTTACGGACATCCGGCGGATGAGAACACACTGGGGCGCGTTCAACGCGGCGACCTTGTGGATTACCACCGGAAGTTCTATGCCGGTCGCAACCTGACGTTGGTGATCGCCGGCGGGTTCGATCCGGACGCGGCGTTCCCGCTGGTGGAAAAGGCATTCGGCGGGCTGCCGGCCGGGGAGGCGTTTCACGGGATCTCGGCGGCTTCGCCCCAGGCCAAACCGGAAGCCGGCGCGCGGCTGTTGTTAGTGGACAAGCCTGGCGCAACGCAAACTTACTTCGTCATCGCGCAGCCGGGGATCGCGCGCACGGATCCGGACCGGGTGAAGTTGATGTTGGTGAACAGCGTGTTCGGCGGGCAGTTTCTTTCGATGCTGAACGAAGAGCTGCGGGTGAATTCGGGGCTGACTTATGGAGCGGTTTCCGAAGTCGAGACACCACGGTTACCCGGGAGCATTCTGATTCGCACATACACAAAGACGGCGACGACGGAGAAGGCGATCGATCTAGCGTTGGCGGTGCTGCGGCGGTTATCGAGCGAAGGAACGACTCCGGAGCGGCTGGCGGCGGGCAAGGCTTATCTAATGGGCCAATATCCGACACGGCGCTTGGAGACGGCGGAGGAACTTACGCGTACGCTGGGCGATTTGGAAACGAGCGGACTGGGAAAGGACGAGGTGGACCGTCTCTTCTCCCGCCTCGACGCGGTGACGGCCGAGGAAGCCAATGCGGCGGCGAGGAAGCATTATGGAGCCCGGGATTTGACTTTCGTGGTCATCGGCGACGCGGCGAAGATTCGCGCATCGGTGCGAAAGTACGCGGTGAATCCGATCGAGGTTTCGATATCCCAGCCGGGATTTGTCGTGAGCGGAAAATAGGAGCGAAAAGTTGAAATTATTCAAGACGGCGGAGGGTTGGGTTGCGGGCACGGGCGAGGGGATGTTCGCGCTGCCGGTGGCAGAATCGAAGGATCTTCTTCTGCGCGACGATCTGGGCGAGCACCTCATCCGAGCGGTACGTGGACTCTCCGCGATGGATGCGTTGCCATCGCCGGCGCTGGCGCCCATCGAACGGCAAGAGGTGTGGGCGGCGGGCGTCACTTACTATCGAAGCCGGAGCGCGCGGATCGAGGAATCGAAGAGCGCGGGTGGCGGCGATTTTTACGACCGCGTTTATTTGGCCGAGCGTCCGGAGCTTTTCTTTAAAGCCACGCCGCACCGTGTCGCCGGTCCGGCGGAGATGGTGCGCATACGGCGCGATTCGCGGTGGAACGTTCCAGAGCCGGAGTTGACTCTTGTAGTTACTCCGTCGGGGCGCATAGTAGGTTATACGGTGGGCAACGATATGAGCTCGCGCGATATCGAAGGCGAGAATCCGTTGTACTTGCCCCAGGCGAAGGTTTACGACCATTGCTGCGCGCTGGGGCCGTGTATTCTTGTGGCCGCGGAACCACCGCCGAAAACGGCGACGATCCGTTTGGAGATCGATCGCGGGGGCGAGCGATGTTTTGAAGGGACGACGACGCTGGCGGAGATGAAGCGGGAGCCGGCGGTCCTGGTGGAGTACTTGTTTCGCGACAACAGTTTTCCTAACGGATGTTTTTTGCTTACGGGCACCGGCATTGTCCCTCCGGACTCGTTCACGCTGCAGTCGCGGGACACCATCGGCATTACGATCGACGGCATCGGTACGCTAGTGAATACGGTGGCGTAGCGAATTCGCGAAAATTACATGGAACTACACGGAAAAAATCTTATCGGGAACCGTCTCTCCGCGGCAGGACGGCCAGCCATTCTCGCTTACGATCCGAGGGAGGGAAGGGAACTGGCTCCCTCCTTCTACGAAGCTACGGCAGCGGAGGTGGACGCGGCGGCGCGACTGGCGCAAGCGGCGTTTGACGAGTATCGCCAACGCTCGCATGCGGAAGTGGCGGATTTTCTGGAGCGTATCGCCGAGGAAATTATTGGACTCGGCGATGCTTTGCTAGATCGCATCGCGGCCGAGTCGGGATTGCCGCGGGAGCGTCTGACCGGCGAGCGCGGACGCACGGTAGGTCAGATCCGAATGTTTGCCGCGCTGGTGCGGGAAGGATCCTGGGTGGACGCGCGGATCGACCGCGCCGATCCCGCGCGGAAGCCGCTTCCGAAACCGGATGTGCGCCGGATGTTGATGCCGATCGGCCCGGTTGCGGTCTTCGGCGCGAGCAATTTTCCGCTGGCGTTCTCGGTGGCCGGCGGCGACACGATTTCTGCGTTGGCGGCGGGCAATCCAGTGGTCTGCAAGGCGCATCCGGCGCACCCCGGGACGTCGGAAATGGTGGCGCGGGCGGTTCTCGCCGCCGCACGTTCGTGCAGCATGCCGGAGGGTGTGTTCTCGCTGATTCACGGCGCAACGCCCGAGGTGAGTCTGGCGCTGGTGCGTCATCCGTCGATTCGCGCCGTGGGATTTACGGGCTCATTGCAGGCGGGCCGCGCGTTGTTCGATGCGGGCGCGGGAAGGCCCGAACCCATCCCGGTATATGCCGAAATGGGCAGCGTGAATCCGGTGTTCGTTTTGCCTGGCGCGCTGGAGGAGCGGAGCGCGGCGATCGCCGAGGGATTGAAACTATCGGTGACGATGGGCGTAGGGCAGTTCTGTACTTGTCCGGGATTGATCGTGGGCGTGGCGGGCGCGCAGCTTGAGAGCATGGCCGGCCGGTTGCGCGAATTGTTTGCCGCGGCGCCCGCGGGCACGATGCTTTACCCCAGAATTTTGGGAGCATATGAGAAGGGCGTCGCCTCGCTGACGGATGTGGGAGGGATACGGATGACGGAGTCCGGGGCTTCCGCGGACATCGTCAAGACCGAAGCCAAACCCGCGCTGTTCGAGGCGGACGCGCGCGCGTTTTTCGATCACGCGGAACTGGGGGAGGAAGTGTTCGGACCTTCGACGGTGTTGGTCGCATGCGGATCAAACGAGGAGATGGAACGGGTGGCGTCGCGGTTGGAAGGGAGCCTGACGGCGACGGTTTTAGGGACGGCGGCGGATCTGGCGACACATCGCTCGTTGGTTTCCATTCTCGAAACCAAGGCCGGCCGGCTGATTTTCAACGGCTATCCGACGGGTGTGGAGGTGTGCGCAGCGATGAATCACGGCGGGCCATACCCGGCGTCCACGGACTCGAAATTTACCTCCGTGGGCACGGCGGCGATCCTTCGTTTCGCGCGGCCGGTGTGCTATCAAAATTTCCCGCAGGAGGCGCTGCCCGCCGAACTGCGCGACGGAAACCCGAACGGCATTTGGCGCACCGTCGATAGCCTATGGACACGCGAGCCGTGAACGGCGGGACGGCGGCGCATTGAAGGGGAAGTCTGCCGCGGGTTCGTCCGGCGCGGCACCATGGCTTCTGGCGGCCTATTCCGCGCTGCTATTCGTTTTCGTTTATCTGGGCGATCCGCTGCACCCCTCCGCTGCCCATCCTTTGGGCTGGTATGGAGGATGGCACGATCAAGCCGAATATTACAACATGGCCACTTCCATCGCGCATGGAAGTCTTGGCCGGTTCCAGTATCCGCCCGGATATCCGTTTCTCGCGTGGCTTAGCTGGTGGCTCGATCCAAGCGATCCGTTCTTCGCCCTCGATCTGATTCTTTTCGTTGTCTTCGTGCATTGCTGCTGGCGGATATTCGGCGTGTTTCTTTCGAGCGCAAGCATGAGGCTTCTGGCGGCCATCGCGCTCGCCACGTTCGCGGTGCTATTGTTCGAGATTCCTTGGACCACTTCAGCCAGCGCCTGCGCGCTCGCCGTCGTAATGTATATCGTCCTGTGCCGCCCAATGACTCTTCCATGGGGGATCGCGGCGGGCGCGGCGGTGGGAGCGATGTTCGCGGCCCGGCTGGTGGATGTGGCGATCGGCGGCTGCCTTCTCGCCGCGGCGTGCGGGGAAGCGTGGTGGCGCGATCGGCGCCTGCCATCCCGATTTCTGGGAGGCTGGGCATTGGCATGCGCGCCGGCGATGGCGGCGGTGATGACGGTCAATATGCGGCTCTCGGGAACCTGGTTGGGCTCTTATTTCTACGCGGCGCTCGGTCAGGGGTCCAGCCCGCTTTTCTCGTTGCCATTCAAGCTTTACGGGTATTTCATCGATCCGCTCTTGTTTCAGGGCGAGAAGCTCTCCTACGCTCATTCGGTCGCGGTCGCGCTGCCCGTCTTCGTCCTGGCGCCGGGAGGTATGGCATTGCTGTGGCGTTCTCAACGAAGAGTGGCGATCTTGTTCCTGGCTGTCGTTGCGGGGTGGGCGCCAATTTATGCGCCCTTCGTCGCGGTCTCCGGATTGACGGTGAGGTTTGGCTCGGCGCACTATGCCAAGGTGTTGTTCCCCGTTCTGGCCGGCGCGGCGTTTTTCGCCATCGCGGAATTCGCGGCGGGTCGCGTTCTTTGGCGTTGGGCCGCGGTTTACCTGGTGTTCGCCGCCGCGATCGGGCTTCTGCCCAGGGTGATGGAGTTCCGTCCCATGCCGCTTCAGGCATCGATGATTCACGTCTGCTGCCATCCGGAAAACGTGGAGGCCGCCATCGATGGGAACCCGGCGACGCGTTGGGACACCGGCCGACCTCGGGCTGTGGGCATGAAGCTCGACATCGACGCCGGGCGGATCGTCTGGTTTAATCATTTGAGACTGGATAGTTTCAAAAGTCCGCAGGGCGCGCCGGACGACGTTACGCTTTGGGGTTCCTCCGACGGGAGGTCTTGGAAGGGTATCCATTTTGTCGATCAATCCGACACTTACGCGGTCCGGGACTACTTCGCCGATCCGGTCCGCTTACGCTGGTTGCGGGTGCGCCTGGAAAGAGGAAGTCCCAGTGAGTGGTGGTCGATTGACGAGATGACGCTCTTCGCGCGTTGAAGAGCCGGGGTAAGTTGAAGTGAGGGCGGTTTCCTGCTACATCTGAAGCGGAGGACTGCGATGGAGACGGCTACATTCGGCGCGGGATGTTTTTGGGGCGTGGAGGAGACGTTCCGGCGAGTGCCGGGCGTGGTGGACGCGGCGGTTGGCTACATGGGCGGATCGCTCGACCATCCCACTTATAAGGACGTTTGCACGGACCGCACGGGCCACGCCGAGGTGGTGCAAGTGACGTACGATCCGGCGGTGGTGGAATACGGAAAGCTGCTGGACGTGTTTTGGGAAAACCACGATCCAACGACGCTGAACCGGCAAGGACCGGATCACGGCACGCAATACCGTTCGGCCATCTTCTTCCACACTCCGGAGCAGGCCGAGGCGGCGCGGGAATCCAAAAAGAAGCTGGACGAATCGAAGCGGTTGCGGCGGCCGGTGGTGACCGAGATCGTGCCGGCGAAGGAATTCTGGCGCGCCGAAGAGTATCACCAGCGATATCTCGAGAAGCGCGGATTGAGCCACTGCGCCTATTAGAGTCCGCTGCGCGGCGGGGTTGTGGCAACATGGATTTCAACCATGAGACTTTCCTTGACGCTTCTCGCCGCCGCGCTCGGTGCTCTTCTCGGATGGAGCCAGACGAAGAGCGTGTCCGAAGCCGAGGTGGTGCGCGTGCATCGTTCGGCTTTGTTGATCGACACCCATAACGACATTACGAGCCGGACGGTCGACGGCTATGATATTGGCGGTACGGGCGATAAAACCACGATGACCGATATCGCGCGGATGCGCGCGGGCGGCATGGGCGCACAGTTCTTTGCGATATACGTTTCGAAGAGTTACGTAAACGGCAACCACTCGGCGCGCCGGGCGCTCGAGATGATCGACACGGTCCGCCATGACATCATCGACGGCCATCCGAGGGACTTCGAGCTGGCGCTGACGGCGGACGACATCGAGCGGATCCACAAAGAGGGAAAGATCGCGGCGCTACTCGGCATCGAAGGCGGGCATGCGATCGAGGACAGCCTGCGGCTCCTGCGCGATTATTATCTACTGGGAGTCCGTTACATGACGTTGACGCACACGAACACGAACGGGTGGGCGGATTCCTCCGGAGACGAGAATACGGCGGGTGTTGCGCATCACGACGGCCTGACGCCTTTTGGCAAGCAGGTGATTCACGAGATGAACCGGCTGGGCATGATGGTGGACATCTCGCACGTGGCGGACAAAACGTTTTGGGATGTGATCGCCACCAGCAGCGCACCGCCGATCGCCTCGCATTCCTCGTGCCGCGCGCTCGATCCGGCGCCGCGCAATATGACCGACGACATGATCCGCGCGCTGGCCAAGAAAGGCGGCGTGATGCAGATCAATTTCTACTGCGCGTTCCTTTCGCCGAAGTCGCTTGAGTATGACGAAGCACATCCTTCGAAGGAAGGTGTGCCGTCGGAGATGCCCCCGGCGACGCTCGCCGATGTCGTTGCGCATATCGATCACGCGGTGAAGCTGGGCGGGATCGACGCAGTGGGACTGGGAAGCGATTTCGACGGCATCGAATGCGCGCCAAGGGGTCTGGAGGATGTGTCGAAGTGGCCGAACCTGACGCGGGCTTTACTCGAGAAAGGTTATAGCGCGGTGGACATCCGCAAGATTTATGGGGGCAATCTGCTCCGCGTGATGCGGGCCGTGGAGGCCGAGAGCCGGCGATTGAGCGCGGCGGCCCGTTAACGGTTTGTCGGGTTAAGCGGTACGGCGTTGCGGGCGATGTAATCGCCGAGCGAACGGTCCGGTCCGATGTAGTGGAACTCCTCGGCGTAGGCCAGGCCGTGTTTTTCGCCGATGGCCTTGTCGCGGGCTTCGAAGGCGACGCGGATGAATTCGTCGTTCGCGGCCACCTCCGGTCCTGAAAGCGCCGGAATGTGAAGCTTTCGCGCGGCAAGGGATTCGTTTATATCCTTCACCATATGCGTCACCATCGTGCGGCAACTGCGGATGGCGGCGAGCTTGGTCTGCATCACCGGGGCGATATCGACTACGCGATTTACCAGTTGAGGCCCTCGGGCGAAGTAGTATTTCTCGGAAACGGATTGCGGCTTGAGACCGGCGGCGAAGTGTTCGGGGAAGTCCAGGTGTCCGCCGGACATCCAACAGGCGGCTTCCACAGCTTGGGCGGTTACGTAATGATCCGGATTTTCCTCATAGTGACCCCAGGGGTCGTAGCTGAAAACGGTATCCACTTTCAACAAGCGGAAGAGGAAGATCAGCCGGCCGCGCAGTTCGGTGCGGGCGACGTCGTCCATGCGGTGATTTCGATAACTCAAGTCGAAGTGGCGCACTAGGCCCATGGTTTTGACGAACTCGGCCACGTCGCGCTCGTTGGCGAGGACGGTCTCCCCCAGGCTCGAGGAGAACGAGTCCTTCTCGTCGTTGCTGGTGCGGATGAAATAACCGGAATAGCCCTCGCGCAGGAGTTTCGCGATCGTCCCTCCGGCGAAAATCGGACCGTCATCCAGATGCGGCGCAATCAGCGCCAGCGTTTTGCCGCGATGGGGTGTACCGTCGGCCGCGCGTTCGAAGACCAACTCCGATGAAGGGGCCGGCGCCGCGGTCTGTGCATTGGCCAACCCTCCGGCGAACGCACCGGCGACCGCGCCGCCGAGGAAATTACGCCGCTCAAGGTCCGCCATGGCTCAGGCAGAAGGCTTCGAGGCCTTCGATAAAACCTCGTGCAGGCGATCGGCGACGATGCGGTCCTCGCCCGGCTCCAACATCCAAACGCCGACGACGATCGTGTTGCCGGCGGCGGGCAATCCGGCGCTCGCTTCCTTTGTCCCGGTGGCGGGGTTCAGTTCGATGCTTGGGGAGCCGTGTCGCAGTTGTTGCGCGACCTCGTGGGGAGCGATGCGCACGCGGGATTGATCGTAATGCAGCAGCAGATGCGGGATGTGGTTGGCGACGGGTGGGACGAAGATTTTGGCTTCGAGCGACGGGATGTTCTTCAGACGAGCGGTGATTCGATCGGCGCGGCCACGGAATTCAGCTTCCATCCCCTCGTCGGATTGAGAGAGGAACCAATCGACGGCCGCCACCATGCCGACGATCTGTTCCTTAGCGACTTTCATTCCGCGTCCGACGGTATTCGAGAATGGGCTGTTGTTCTCGGCGGCGGCGGCGATGAGATCCTTCCTCCCGAGAAGCAGTCCGGCGTTCTGCGGACCGCGGATGCCTTTTCCGCCGGAAAAAGTGACCAGATCGAAGCCCATTTTGGTGTAGTTCCAAAGATTGGAAATAGGCGGGACATCGGCGGCGGCGTCGTTGAAGCAGGGAACGCCGTGCTGGTGGGCCACGCGGATCCAATCCTCGCGTCCGATCCGGCCTTCTTCGGCGGCATTGAAAAAGTGGGCCATGGCCGTGCGGGGAGTGAAGGCGCTTTGGTATTCCTCCATGGTCTCCACTTCGACGAAGCGGATGCCGCAGTTCAGCAGTGCGTGGTCGTACTCGTAGCGGTGCGCTTTCTGAACGACCACTTCGTTCTTCAATCCACCCATGGCGGTGGGAATCTCCCGCGTGGGAATGTTGTTGGCGACCGTGAGACATCCGGCGGTGCCGAGGGTCAGAGCCGACGCCGCTCCGGCGGTGACCATTGCCGCTTCGCATTGCAGACGTTTGGCAAGGTATTCGCCGGCGGCCTTTTGCAATTCCAGCAAGCGGACGGGATGTTTTGCGGCACGGGCGACGGCGGCGCGCACGGACGGCGGCATGGTGGAGGCGGTCAGGGTCGTATAAGTGCCGGCGGCGTTAATGATCTTGGCGACGCCGAGTTTTTCGTAGTAGTCTTCGCCCGTCTCGACGGTCTCCTTCGCGGCGGACCCGGCGGCGGCGGGAAAGGCCAATGCGGCGGCCCCGCCCATCCCGGCCAGATTGCGCGCCCATGTGAAGAAGCTCCGGCGCGTGCGTGTGTCAATCATGCTGGTTCTCCTCTTTGAAACATTACAATATCAGTTCTTCCCTCCGCCGGAACGGTTGGTGGAATCGGCGAACCGCGAAAACAACGGTTGAACAACGGTTGAATTCTCCTAAGTTATTGATTCGGCAGGTTTACATTGCTGGCGAAGCGCGCTACGATGAAAGTGTCCCGCACCCTGCGGGACAAGGATTCACCCGATGAAAAATCTAGTTCTTGGCATCCTATTTTTCGGCGCGACCGCGGCATTTGCCGCCAGCAACTATCGCGTGGAGCTGTACAAGCCGATTTCGGTGAACGGGACCGATCTCAAGGCGGGTGAGTGCAAATTGGAAGTCGTGGATAATAAGGCGATTTTCAAACAAGGAAAGAAGACGGTTGAAATTCCGGTCCGGATTGAAGAGGGAACGCAGAAATTTTTGTCGACCACGGTTCGCATGAACGAGGATTCCAACCAGCCCGAGGAGATCCGGTTGGCCGGAACGACGACGAAGCTGATCTTCGGCGACGGCGCGGCGCAAGACGCCAAGAAGGCCGCCGAGACCGTGAGCGGCTCCAAGTAACACGGATTCACAACTCGCGAGAACGCAAGAAGGCGAGCATCGCCGACAGAGCCTGCGTGCGATGACTGACGGCGAGTTTTTGATCGAGTGGCGCTTCCGCGAAGGTGGAGGCGAACGGAGGAAAGTAGAAGAGCGGATCGTAGCCGAATCCATTCGCTCCGCGGGATTCTTCGAGGATCCGCCCAGCCGCTTCGCCACGGAAGGTGGCGACAACGGCGCCGTTGCGGGCCAGGGCGACGACGGCGACGTAGCGCGCGCGGCGATTCGTTTCGCCGCGCATTTTTTCGAGCAATTGAATGTTGTTGGCTTCATCCGTCGCCCCGGGGCCAGCGAAGCGGGCGGAATAAACGCCGGGCGCGCCGTTGAGAGCTTCCACTTCCAGTCCGGAGTCCTCGGCAAAGAGCAGGCCGTCGAAGTCCTTCGAATAATAGACAGCCTTGAGGATGGCGTTTTCCTCGAAAGTCGTACCGGTTTCCTCGCACGTCTCCAACGATTCGAGGCCGGGCAACGTTTGCAGCGTAAACGGCTCGCGGATCGTCCGGCGAAACTCGCGAAGCTTTCCCGGGTTGCTGGTAGCGCAGTACAGGGTCACGAGGCGGCGATGGCGCGTTTCTGAATTTCGACTAAATCGCGGACGCCTTGGCGGCCGAGGGAGAGGAGCCGCGAAAGTTGGCCGTCGTCGAACGGCGTCTTTTCGGCGGTGGCTTGCAGTTCGATGAAACGCCCGGCGCCGGTCATGACGACGTTCATGTCCACTTCGGCTTGAGAGTCTTCTTCATAGCAGAGGTCGAGCAGGGGAACGCCTTCGGCGATGCCGACACTAGTCGCCGCGACGTGATCGAGAAGCGGATTCGCTTTGAGAGCGCCGAGTTTCAGCAGTTTATTGACGGCGATGGCGAGAGCGACAAAGGCTCCGGTTACGCTGGCGGTGCGGGTGCCTCCGTCGGCCTGGAGGACGTCGCAATCGACGACGACGCTGCGTTCGCCGAGCGCCTTCCTGTCGACGACGGCGCGGAGCGAACGTCCAATGAGACGCTGGATCTCCATGGTGCGGCCGGACGGACGGCCTTTGACAATCTCGCGCGGCGTGCGCGTGGACGTGGCGCGAGGGAGCATGGAATATTCGGCGGTGACCCACCCGAGCCCGCCTCCGCGGAGAAAGCCCGGGACGGTTTCTTCGATGGAGGCGGCGCACAGGACGCGGGTATCGCCCACGTCAATGAGCGCGGAACCTTCGGCGCTCTTGAGGTAGCCGGTTTCGATTCGGACGGGCCGCATTTCGTCCGGTTGCCGTTGTCCGATCCTCATGATCCGCTCGATTGGATGGAGGCGTAGAAAAGAAGGCCGAGCAATAGGATACCGGCCAGGACGAGGATGAGACAAGGGATGGCCGCGCGATTGGACGGAGCGGGCGTGGCCTTGTCTTTCTTAGGTTTGAATTTTGCCATTCGTGAAGGATCGCCTTCGGCGCGTGGCCGAGGCGAGCGAGTCAAACTCTAGTGTAAGCTGGCGGCGGCCTGGTGGAAGAATTCCTCGAGCGCGTCGAGCGTGGACGCTTCCAGATCCTTGAGGGTGATGGCGGTGACGGCGCGTCCGCGGTCCTCCAGCGCCTGGATGGTGGATAAGAACTGGGCGCGATGATAATCGGGCGAGTATTCGATTTCGCGCGGCTGTTCCACGGTCTCGGCCATGAGGATCGTGGAGAAGTAGCGGCCGTGCCCGATGATCATTTCGTGATAGGAGTGATTCACAGCCGGCCCTTCGTAAATGTCGACGGGGATTTTCGTTTTGGCGCGGAAGAGCGCCTCGGCCCCGCGGTTGAGCGTGAGAAGAAGCGAGCGGCCTTTGGGCGAATAGCGCGTATCGCCGAAGAAAGTCAGCTCGGCATAACCGGCGCCGGAGGAAAGCGCGGCGCGCAGTAATTCCGCGTAAATGCGCGGCGCCGTGCGGCCGGAGGCAGTGACGCCGTTGTGATGCAGTGTGACGCGGGCCCGCCATTTGGATTGCCGCGGCGAGGCGAGCCGCGCGGTCCAGGCGGCGGTTTTTTCGATGCCTCCGTTCTTCGACGCCTCTGCGTAGAGACGGTTGGCTATGGCTTTGTAAAGCTCGACTCCAGGCTGGGTGACGAAGTTCATGTCGCGCATCCAAGCAAGACCGAACACGGCGTAGTGGACGAACTGCATGTAGCGCGACAAGACGATGGAGCGCGGGAGGGTGAGGGTGGCGAGAGGATACCCGGCGCGGCGGAGCGAGGCGGCCTTTGCGCGCGATTCGGCGGAGTCGCCCTGGCGATGAATGGCCAGAAAGACGCGGTCCTGCGCGGGTTCGCGCGGCGGCTCGTAATTGGTGATGCGGATTTTTTCGCCGATGACGATCTTAATTCCCCAGGCTTCGCTTTTGCCGAGGCTCTCCTCGAACTCCTGTTTGGTCCAACGCGCCGCGCCGGCCCATCCTTTAGGGAGTATCAGCGTGACCTTGTCGCGGCCGGCGCCGATTTGGGCGTGAAGAAACGCAGAGAGCCGCCACGCGGTGGCGATCTCGTGCGGCGTAAGATCGGTGGCGGCGATCCATTCGCCGAGCGGGACGCCGCAGAGTCCAAGCGGGTAGAGGCTGCCTCGGGTAAGCGGGCTGGAGTGGCGGCCGGCGGTGGAGTTGGCGCGGTCGAGTTGAAGCTCGATGCGGCGGTAACCGCGCGGCGCGGCGAACTGATCGAGCAGCGATCCGGGAATCGTCAGGTAGATGAAGTTGGCCTGGGAGTCGATGCGATGGTGGTCGTATAGCGAGGCGAGGCGTTCCAGGTTTACCACCGGTTCGTAGGAAGTCATGCCTAACGCCATCCCGGCGACCAGCGTGCGGCGAAGGGCCGCGGCGATGTCGAGCTTGGACCGGCGCTGGATATCTTCGAGAATGTACTTGAGCTTGGCGGGGTCGGTGGAATCCAGCACATAACAGCGCGGCCTGCCGTTCAGCAGGCCCAGTGCCTGGTACATGTGCTTGTCCTCGGCCGAGCCGCCCATGCCCGCCCAGATCAAGAATTGAAGCGGCGCGCCATGCGCCTGGCGGATGGCGCCGCGGAGCCCGTCGACTTCCAGCCGAATCTGCTCGGCCCACTCCGGATGGCGCGCGGCCTGCCATGCGAGGTTGAAGACGCCGTAATGATCCTTCTTGACTTTTTTCCCCGATTCGTCCAGTTCCATGCCGATGGCGATGAGACGATTTTTCGAAGGGTCCAAAGCCCCGATGCCTTTGCGTAGCGCGCGCGACTCCAATGTCTTGAGGCGGGCGACGAGATCGAGTTTGACGATGGATTCGAAATAGGACTGCGATTCAGGTTTGTCGTTGAGCAGATGGAGGGATAGTTCCACGATCTCGTAGTTCTATCACACCGGTCTCCATCGCGCCATGACCGCCGCCGCCGGGGGATTCGATGCGAAGGATATCTCCGGCGAGGAGGGCGGTGCTCGTTTTGGCCGGCAACGCGATCTTGCGCGATCCGCGGATCCGCTCGTTTCGGCCGGGCTGGCCGGACTCGCCGCCTAGAAGGCCGTATGGGCCGCGTGTGCGGCGGTCGGAGAGGATGGTGGCGTGGCAGGGGACGAGAAATTCAAACTCGCGGACGATGCCGTCGCCGCCCCGGTGGCCGCCGGCGCCTCCGGATTTCGCGCGAACTTGATAGCGGCGGATGCGCACCGGGTACTGATGTTCGAAAGCCTCGATGGGCGTGTTCCAGCTATTGGTCATGTGGGTGTGGACGGCGTTCCATCCATCGAAGCGGGACGATGCGCCCATGCCGCCGGCAATGGTTTCGTAATAGGCGAAGGGAGCGCCGCGGATCGAATCCCAGCCGCCGAAGGTGAGATTGTTCATGGTGCCGGAACTGGCGGCGGGGATGGCGCCGGGAGCGGCCTTGGCAAGCGCGCCGAGGACGGTGTCGGTGATGCGCTGGGAGGTTTCGACGTTCCCCGCGGCCATCGCGGCGGGGGCTTGGGCGTTGACGATCGTGCCTTCGGGGGCGACGATTTCGAGCGGACGGAGCAGTCCCGCGTTGAATGGCACGTCGCCGGAAAGCAGGCAGCGGAAGACATAGGCGGTGGCGGAGACGGCGATGGCGCGGTTGGCATTGACCGAGCCGCGCGCCTGCGGCGAGGAGCCCGTGAAATCGACCACCGCGCGGCCGGCGCCGAGGGTGACGCTCACCGCGATTTTGAGCGGGCGATCGTCGATGCCGTCGCCGTCGAGAAAATCCTCGAACCGGTAGCGGCCCGGCCGCAAGCCGGAAATCGCCGCGCGCATCCTGCGCTCGCTATAATTCTGCAAAGCGCGGACATTGACTCGAAGCTTGGCCAAACCGTATCGGGAAGCCAGTTCGCCGAGACGCGCTTCGCCGCGCCGGATGGCCATCCATTGCGCGAGCAGATCGCCTTCGCGTTCGATGGGCGTGCGGACGTTGGCTAGGATCAGGTTGGCCAAGGGGCGGTCGATCTCTCCCCGGCGGACTAGGAGAATGGGCGGAATGCGGATGCCTTCCTGATAGATCTCCGTGGCCAACGGCATCGATCCGGGGCTCATGCCACCGACATCGGCGTGATGGCCGCGATTGGCGACGTAGAAGGACGGCCGTTTGCCAGGCCCGAGAAAAACGGCGGAGACGGCGGTGATGTCGGGCAGATGCGTGCCACCGCGGAATGGATCGTTCAGGATGACGACGTCGCCGGGCGAGAAGGAAAACGCGCGGATGGCCTCGGCCACCGACAGCGGCATCGCGCCCAAATGCACCGGCATGTGGTCGCCCATCGCCACGGTCTCGCCGCCGGCGTCGTAAATGGCGCAGGAATAATCGCGGCGTTCCTTGATGTTGGCCGAGTAGGCCGTCTTGCGGAGAACGACGCCCATCTCGTCGGCGATGGAGGCGAGGAGATGGCGGAAGAGTTCGAGTTCGACGGGATCGGCGGCACGCTTTCGGGCCAACGCAGCCTTCACTCCTCGCACTGGCCGGCGGCGACGCGGAAACGGGCGACGACGGTCCAGGAATCGCTGTCGGCCTTTTCGACCGCGTAGGCGTTGGCTTTGGGGTCGGCCCGGAGACGCCAGGTTCGTACGCCGGAGTTCTGCTTTTCGCCGGGAAAGGGGATGGGATCGTCGCTTTCGTGGCGAAGCGACCATTCGCCGCCGCCGGTCATGGTTTCATAAAGCTGGTGGCGCATCTCTGCGCCGGAGGTGACGAGCAAAGTGCCCGCGGTGGCGGAATCGAAACGGAACCGGTCAATGGTGCCGGCGCGTTGATCGTCGAAGATGAGGCGTTTGATCCAGGTCTTCCCTCCGTCGCCGGTGGCCAGGAAAAACGGATCGCGCGGGACTTCGTTGCCGTTCCAACCGGACACCCAGCCGTGCGCGGGATCGACGAACTGGACTTGATCGAGCGTCGCCGTGCGAAGCCGCTCGTATGGTTCGCGCCAAGTGGCGCCGCGGTCGAAGCTCTCGAGGAGGACCGAGAAAAGCGTCGCCTTCGCCGTGTGAAAGTCGCCCGCCAAGACAATTTCGTCTCCGGCCGTATCGATGCCATTCCACTCCAGAAACGCCGGGCAAGGCTCATCTTCCGGGCAATCGAGTCCCGCCGATTGAATCTCCGCTTCACCACAGTGGAAGGGCAGGGAAATCGGCTGGCCGGAATTTGCAAGGATGTCTCCGTAGACCAACGGCTTTGGCGTAGCGTCGGCCTGCGCGAGGAGCAGAAGAGAAGCTAACCCAAGCCAAGGCATGGCGGGATCGAACGGCGGATGTTCTTATTTGCGGGCGCCGCGAACGGTCCCTTTCAGGCGGGACTGGCGCAGCTTGGCTTTGTTGCGCTTTGGTTTGGTGATGACAAAAGTGGCGCCGCCGAGATTGACGGCTTTCCAAAGGCCCGGCTTGGGCGTGATTGTGGTTTCGCTCATTGGCTCTATTCTAACGCGAAGGCGCGACGCCGCGTCCGTTTTGGGCTGGGACAGTCTGGCTCGGCATGGCACGAGCCAGCGCCTCGCGGAGGGCAAGCATTGAGACCGGCTTCGCCAGATAGTCGTCCATTCCCGCGTCGAGACACCGGCGATGATCCTCCGGCATGGCGTTGGCGGTGAGGGCGACGATAGGCGTGCGGGCGGCGGAGGATTCGCGGGCGCGAATGGCGCGAGCGGCTTCCAGGCCGTCCATATAAGGCATCTGGCAATCCATCAGGACCAGATCGTATTGCCCCGGACCCCAGCGCTCCATGACCTGGCGCCCATCGGTGGCGATTTCGACGACGCATCCGAGGCGTTCGAGGAAACGGGCGGCCACGATCTGGTTGACCACGTTGTCCTCGGCGAGGAGAACACGAACGCCGGGAAACGTGGGGGCGGCGGCGGAATCTTCCTCGCGAAATTGGACCGGCACGGTTTCAAGCGGCAAGCGGAACGGCAGGCTGAAGGAGAACGTCGATCCTTCGCCGAGCTTGCTTTGGGCGGAGATGTGGCCACCCATCCTCTGGGTCAGTTGGCGGCAGATGGAGAGGCCGAGGCCGGTGCCGCCGAACCGCCGGCTCAAGGAAGAACTGCCCTGTGTGAAGGGTTGAAAGAGGCCCGGCAAGGCTTCGGGGGCGATGCCCGGCCCCGTGTCCTCGATGGAGAAGCGGAGCGTGACGGAAGACGCCGATTTCGCGACTTGGGCAACCGAGAGAGAAACCGAACCGCGCGCGGTGAACTTGATCGCGTTGCCGATCAGGTTGACCAGGATCTGCCGGAGGCGGTCGTCGTCGCCGGAGACGATAGAAGGGAGCCCGTCTTCGATCGTTACCGAAAAATCGAGATTGGCGGCGGCGGCCTTGGCGGCGGGCAAATCGGTGGCGAGGGCGATCTGCCGCCGGAGGTCGAAGGGTTCGTCGCGAATGTCGAGCTTGCCGGCTTCGATTTTGGACAGATCGAGGAGATCGTTCAGTAGGCCCAACAGGTGGCGCGCCGATTCGGAAGCGAGCCCGGCATAACGCGATTGTTCCGGAGTGAGCGCTGTGGAAGCAAGCAGATCGTGCATTCCCAGAATACCGTTCATCGGAGTGCGGAGCTCGTGGCTGATCATGGCGAGAAAGTCATTCTTCACGCGGGAGGCCTCTTCGGCGCGCCGGGTAGCTTCGATGAGCACCTGCCGCTGGAGTTCCCAACGTCTCGCCCACCAATGAGCGAGGGCGACGGCGCCGACGGTAATGGCGACGATCATGACGACGACGCTGATCGAGCTTACGCGCCAACTGGCCACCGCATCCCAGATCTCCGAACGAACATCGGGCGGGAGATCGCGGCCAAGGACAGCGTGGAGTCGGCTGGTGGCAAGCTGGCCGGCGGCGGCCAGAAAAACCGCGATCACCAAGCCAGCGGCCGCGATTGAGCGGGCGATGAACTCGAAGGACGACTCGGCGGGCGGCGGCTCCGGGAATAGGCGGGCGCGGAACCGGTACCAACGGGCGGCGCCCAGGCGCAGCGCGGGGGCTACAAGGACCAGGGAACCTAGAAACGTTCCGAGCATCCATCCTTGCCATATGTCGAAGGTGTCGGCCGCCTTCAAGTTTGCCGCTTCACTCCAAACAAAGGCTCCGGTGGAACCGGCCACGGTTGCCACCGCCGACAAACCGGCGAACCAAATCAACGAGCGTCTCGAGCGAAGGTCGATCGATAGGGCGAGCGCCCGATAGCCCAGCGCTTGAATCGCCAGGCCAACCGGGAGTGAAAGGGCGATGACCAGACTCCAGTGGAGGGAAATGCCGCCCGCCAAAGCCGAAGCGAGCACGGCGATAAACGACGGCGCCACCGCCCACTCGAATCCGAGGCCGAACAACAGCAGGTCGAAGAGGATCACGGGGGGTGAGAAGGTTAGCCACGGCTGCCAGCCGTGGATCGGCGGACAGGCGGGGCCGTCGTAGGTGAGGTAGACGGACGAGAAGGCGCCGGCCATGGAAACGGCCACCCACAACCCGATTAAAAGCCGGAAACGGCCGTTGCGCCAGCCAAGAGTCCTCCATAGATAAAGAATGGGCAGGGGGCGCCAGAGGCAATTCTCCCCTCTATCGCCGCCGGTCGCCGTCGTTCCCATTTCCTCAGTGCTTATCGGCCGGAGAGCGGGTTTACGCAGCATCGGGATTAGTAAAACGAGCGCGGGAATATTCTCATCATCTTTTTGGGTGGGTTGCTTCGATTGTGGCAGTCGGATTGCCGATGAGACGTCTGGAGGGCTATATAGCCATGAACATTTCGAACGTTATGATGCAACCACCCACGGTTGCGCCACCGAATCTCAATAAGTTACCACCGGTTGGGATCCTTCCCGGACCCCCGACGCCGGGCAATGGCCAGGACTACATCGGCGATGTTTCGTCGGTGAGCCAAAAATTTAACGCTCTTGCCGACAAGTTGGCTCAGCTAAAATCCGCCGACCCGGCCAAATTCGCTCAAGTGCAGAGCGAAATCGTGCAGAAGTTGAGCACGGCCGCCCAGTCCGCCGGATCGGGCTTCAAAGGCAACCTGCTGAACGCGCTTTCATCGGCGGTGCAGGGAAACACGGCTTCGGCGCCGACTATCAGCGTGTCTCAGACGGGGGCGGGCGCCCAGCAGATTCAGTCCACGGTGAACGAGACCCTGTCGAACTTGTTCACCGCCGTCGACCAATCAGTCACCGCGAACTAATCCGCCTCCGAATACCGGGCGTGGCCAAGCGGAGCCAGCAGCGATGTGCCGCATATAGCGGTACCATTTTGGGATGTGTTGCCCCGTGCTTCTGGTGTTGTTGCTTGGCCCTCGTCTGGGCCTTCTCTACCTGTTTTTTTTCACCCACTTCCTATCACGGGCCTATCACGACTTGCTGATCCCCGTTCTGGGCTTTATTTTTCTACCTTGGACCACGCTGGTCTACGCTTGGCTTGTGAATACCGGGCGGCCGATCGGAGGGGTCTACCTGGTGGTGTTGGTGGTCACCGTGGTGATCGACCTCGGCGCGCACGGCGGCGGGTATCGCCGCAGCCGGCGCGATTAATGCGCTTTGTCTAAATGGCCGGCCGGCGGCGTCGCGCGTAATAGACGGGAATGCCGAGCAGGACGATGATCAAGCCCGGCCACGTGTAGTTGGGTTTATACAACAACAACAGGACTTCGGTCAGTCCGGCCGAGAATATGTACAACGCCGGCAATACCGGATAGCCGATGGCCTTATACGGCCGTTCCATGCCCGGCCGCGTGAAGCGCAGGACGAAGATGCCGGCGATTGTGAGGATATAAAAGAGCAGGACGGCGAAGATGACGTAATCGAGCAGATCGCCATAACGTCCGGAAAGGGTCAGCAGGCAGGCCCAGGCGCATTGCATCATGAGCGAAGCGGACGGCGTGTGACGGACGGGATCTAGCTTTCCGGCGCGGGCGAAAAATAATCCGTCCAGCGCCATGGCGTAATAGACGCGAGCGCCCATGAGAATCAAGCCGTTCACGCAGCCGCAGGTGGACAGGATGATGGTGAGCGCCATCAGCTTGACAGCGATCGGACCGAGAATTCCCGCGGCAACGGCGGTTGCGACGCGATCCTCCGGCGCGTTTTGAACGCCTTCGAGCGGCAGAACGCTTAAGTACACCACGTTCAGCGTCATATAGAGGGTCATGACGATGCCAACGCCGAGCACGAGGGAGAGCGGCAGATTGCGGCGGGGATTTTTCACCTCGCCGGCGGTGAAGGTGATGTTGTTCCAGGCGTCGGCGGAGAACAGCGAGCCGACCATCGCCACTCCGACGATGCGGACGGCGGTGAACGACCATCCGGTATCGCCCCAAAATGCGTGCCAGCTTCCGAAGTTGCGGGCGATCGCCTGCGGATTCCGCCCAAAAAACAGGCCGACGGCGATGAGACCAAGGACTCCGGTAACCTTCGCAGCGGTGAATACGTTTTGGGCCGCCGAGCCGGCGCGCACGCCGCGCGTATTGAGATACGTGAGCGTGAGCAAAAGAAGAATCGCCACGAATTGCTGCGTATTGACGCCGAGACGCCCGGCGCCGAGGAGATACCGGTCGGCGGAAATCCAGGGAACGAAAACGCCCAGAAATTTGGCGAAGGCGACGGCGACGGCGGCGATGGTCCCCGTCTGGATCACCAGAAAAAGCGTCCAGCCGAAAAGAAAACCGCTCAAGGGACCAAGCGATTCGCGCAGGTAAACGTATTGGCCGCCGGCGTGGGGCATGGCGGCGGCCAACTCACCGTAACTGAGCGCGGCCGCCAGCGTGACGACGGCCGTAACGGCCCAGACCAGGAGCAGCAGGCCGGGCGACCGGACTTGGCGGGCAATGTCGGCCGAGACGATGAAGATGCCGGAACCGATCATGGTGCCGACCACGAGGGCGGTGGAATCGAACAGGCCGAGGCCCTTCACCAGGCCAGGTTTTAGTTCTTGAGTAGTTGTTGCCATTCTTCCGTTCTGGCGCGCAGGCTGCGCTTGCCGAGGTCCTCGGGAATCAGATCGGCGACGATGGCGAGAGAGTCCGCGCCGGCGGCGATGGCTTCACGGGCATTGCGCCGCGTGATGCCGCCGATGGCGACCAGCGGACGGTCGGTAAGGGCGCGCAGCCGGGCGAACTCAACGAGCCCCACCACCGGATCGGGATTCCGTTTCGTGCCAGTGGAAAACAGCGGGCCGAGCGCGACGTAATCGACCGGAGCGCCGGCGGCCTCGCGGAGTTGACTCTCGTTGTGGGTGGAAAGGCCGATCGCACGCGGGAAGCCGAGCAATTGGCGCGCCGCGGCCGCGGGAAGATCGTCCTGTCCCACATGCAGCGCGGCGCCGGAGAGCAAAGCGACGTCGGCGCGGTCATTGACGACGAACAGCGCTCCGGCTCGATGGCATAGTTCGGCGATTCGCTCCGTCGCGGCCAAGGTCTCATGGTTGAACTCCACCTTGTGGCGCAATTGAAGAATGCGTGCGCCTCCTTCGAGGATGGCTTCCGTCGCGGTAACCAGAGAGAAGCCGCGTTGCGCGAGGATTCCCGTGTCGAGAAGCGGATAAAACGGAGGCGGTTTCAATCTGTCAATGATAGCCCGGAACGCGCGGTCACTCGGCGGCGCGCAGTACTTCTTCCGGGGAAGGCTTGCCGCGCTGAGCGAAGCGAATGGCTCCAGACTTTCCGATGAGATACACGGTGCGTTTGACGATCAGTCCGTTGGCGTGATACTCGGCGGCGACTTTTTGGCCTTTGTCGACGAGGAGAGGAAATGGGAGTTTCTGGCGCGTGCGGAACTCCTCGTGGCTCTGTGCGCTTTGCGGATTCACGCCGAAGACGACGGCGTCCTTGGACCGCGCCTCGGTCCAGCGGTCGCGAAACTCGCACAGTTGCTTACGGCAGACAGCGGTTTCGTCCCCCGGATAAAAGACCAGCACGACGTTTTTCCCCCGGAGCTTCGACAGAGTCACCGGCTTGCCGTCCTGGTCCGGAAGGGTGAAATCGGGCGCGCTGGAGCCGGGCGGAAGCGGATCGGAGAAGAGCCACGAGAACATGTGCGTACCTTACCACTTCACCGGAACACCAGGTTGGAGAGCCCTTACCTTCGTGGTGGAACCATGCGATTCGAGCAGCATAGACAACGCCGATGGCGTTCCCGTGAGCGCGGGAAACGTGCCGAAGTGCATGGGTATGACGGTTTCGGCGCCCAGCAGCCGACACGCCACAGCGGCCTCGCGCGGGCCCATCGTATACCAGTTTCCGATCGGAAGGAAGGCGAGCGACGGGGAGTACAGCTCGCGGATGAGCGCCATGTCGGAGAAGACGTTCGTGTCGCCTGAGAAGTAAAAGCCGCGGCCGCCGGGGAGATGGACGACGTAGCCGGCGGCCTCGCCGCCATAAACAATGCGGTCGCCGTCCTGGATGCCGCAGCTATGAACGGCGTGGGTCATCGTCACGCTCCACTCCCCAGCCGGCTGCGTGCCGCCTTTGTTCATGCCGCTGCAAGTCTTGATGCCCTTCGACTCCAGCCATAGGCAGCTCTCGTGAATCGCGATTACTTTCGCGCCGAATTTCGCCGCCAGCGGAATCACATCGTGAATATGATCGAAGTGGCCGTGGCTGACCAAAATGGTATCGACGCGGTCGAACACGTGGTTTTTGGGGTAGCTGGGATTGCCTTCGATCCAGGGATCGAAAACCAGCACCTCGCCCGACTCCAGGCGCACCTTCATGGAACCATGGCCCAACCAGGTGATTTCAATCATTGCGTTTCCGTTCCTTTCAATGCCCCCCGACGGCGAGGACGATGCCGTCGCCGTATTTTGCGAATCCGGGAATGGTGACCGGCAGCTTTCCTCCGATGGCGATCTCGCCGAACAGCGCTTTGGCCGCGGCCGTTTCCGACGTGGCGACCGTGCTGTAGGTGGCGAGATACGCGGCGACGCCGGGAAAGGCGCGCGCGATATAGGGGTTGCCGAGAGATACCAGCACCACCGGCGCCGGGCCTGCGATCAACTTGTTCAACAGCGCCGGGTAATCGCCCGCCAACGCCGTATTGCCGCGATATTCGGCGACGGTGACGTAGGCTGCGACCACGTTGACCGCGCATCCGGCGGTCTGCGCGGCGGCCTGGTCCAGATCGGCCGCGCTCAGGGCGGGGTCGAGAATCTGGATCCTCATTTGTGGAGCGCGGATCCTGATCTCGTCGGCGAGGTGCTGGCCCTGGTGCGAGCGCCGGCTTTCGGCGAGCACGGTCAAACAAGCGCCGGCCGCCTGTTTGAGCGGCACCGGCGAGCTCGCGTTCTTGACCAGCGTCACGGCTTCCTCGGCCACTTGCTGCGCGCGTTCGCCGTCTTCGGGCGCGTTGAAGACATCGCCGATGCGCTCCAGGCTCGCCTGGCTGTTGCGGTTCAGGCCAAGGCGGGCTTTCGCGGCGAGCACCTTGACGACGCTTTCGTCCAGGCGCTTGCGGGTGATCCGTCCTTCTTGAACGGCTCTCGTCACGCCGCGAATGGCTTCCTCGGCGTTCTTGGGCATCAGCAGCACATCGGCGCCGGCCTCGATTGCGCGAGCGGCCGCCTCGGCGGGATGAAACAACTGCGTCAGCCCCTGCATGTCCATCGCGTCGGTGACGACCAGGCCGGTGAACTTCAGTTGATCTTTGAGCAGCCCGGTAAGGACGGCCTCGGACACGGTAGAGGGAATCGGCTGCGACTCCACGGAGGGAACGGCCATGTGCGCCGTCATCACCGCGTCCACGCCGGCGTTCACGGCCTCGCGGAAAGGCGGCAGATCGATCCGGTCCAACTGTTCGAGCGTTTCGTCGTTGCGGGCAAGACCCATGTGGCTGTCCTCCGACGTGTTGCCGTGGCCGGGAAAGTGTTTCGCGGTTACGAGAACGGCGTACTTCGGATCCGAATGCGCACCCTCGATGAAGGCGCGGACGAACTTGCCTACGACGGTGGGATCTTCGCCATAGGAGCGAATGTTAATGATGGGATTGTCCGGATTGCTGTTGACGTCGGCGACGGGCGCGAACATCCAGTTCAATCCGAGGGCCCGCGCTTCGCGGGCGGTCGCCGCGCCTTCATAGCGCGCCGCGGCCGGGTCGTTGGCGGCGGAGAACGCCATGTTTTGCGGCCAGGGAGTGGCTCCCTGAACGCGCATCGCCGCGCCATGCTCCAGATCGGCGCCGGTCAGAAGAGGAATCTTCGCCAGCCTCTGCATCCGGTTGAGAAACACCGCCATCGCGTACGGCTCGGCGTTTTCGATCGAGCCGTGGACCGAGTGGCCCAGCACGATCAGCCCGCCGACACGAACGTCGCGGACCAGGCGGCGGTATTCGCGGAACGTCCTCGAGCGGACGTTGATTGCCTCCCCGTAACAGGGCATCACGACCAGTTGGGCGATCTTGTCGTGAAGCGATAGGCCGCGCATCCATCGTTGCACGGCGGCGTTGCGCGCGGGCGAAGTCTTCGTTCTGTTTTGCGGCTTACGCCGCGTCGTTTTCGCCGGGGCCGCGGCCATGCTGAAGAACAAGAGCGCCGCGGCCACGCGCGGAAGACAAAACATAAACTACTACTATAGCGGCCCCGCCGGAAAGCCTCGCCGGACGGGCGTCTATTCTCCGCTGGCCTTCTTACGCGCTTTCAACGGAGGTCCGTCGCCTTGCGCCGGCTTCTTCGGCGGAGTTTTCAGCAAGCGATTCACGCCGCGGATCAATTGCGAAACTTCATGGGCGCTTTTCTGGATGACGAGATCGGCGCCCGTGGTCGTTTCGTCCAAACCAAGGGCGTCCGTAAAGCCGGATAAAAGAATCGATGGCACGCCTGGGCGGATTTTTCTGAACTTCCCCAGCAACTCCACGCCATTCATCGAAGGCATTTTAAAATCGGTGATTACGATGTCGAAGCGATGATTGGTGAATTGTTCGACTGCATCCATCGGCGTAGATGCGATCGTGATCCGGTGCCCAAGCTCTTCCAAAACGCTCTTGCGGGCCACCAGTCCGAGTCCGTTGTCGTCCACCATCAAAATTCGCGCTAATCTCGGCGGCAGGGATTCTTTCATGAGCAAATCAACGATGACGGTAACCCAATCGTAACGGCGGTGTCAATCGATCCCTATGCGATTGGGAACTCGCGAAATAGAGTGCTTGACTCGCGGCCAGTCTTATGGTCGCGAGTAGGTGAGAGGCTCCGGGCGGGCTTTATTCCACCTCGCGCGGGGCCTTGTAACCGGACTTGGCGATCACTTGATATTTGATGGGATGATTTTTCTGATCGACCACCCGCAGCGGTTCACCGGTGGCCGGGTTGACCAGTTCCACCTTAAGTTTGCGGTATCCTCCGTCGCGCGCCTGGTTGGTCGGATGGTATCCGAGCGTGTATTGATGGCGCAGCGCTTGGTTGATGGAGTTGAAGATGCTGGGGAATTCGCCGTAGAACATCGGGAAAAAGGCTTGGCCGCCAGTCTCGCGGGCGAAGGTGGTCATCTCATTGTCGGCTTGCAGGAAATCGAGGCGGGCGATCGAGCCAAGCATATTCTGCGCATCCAGGTATTCGCGCATCGCCTGTAGAAGGCCGATGGCGTATACCGGAACCCCGGACGACTGGATCTGTTTTCGCGCTTTATCGAACGTGAGTTTGCTGAACGTATCGATGCCCGAGGCGATCAGCACGATCGCCTTGCGCCCCTCGATGTTTTCCATGCGCGTTTCCGTATCGACCAGCGCGTCGAAGAGATTGGATTCGGAAAAACCGGCGATCTGAAGGCGGTTCAGCGCTTCCTGCGTCTTCTCCCGGTTGGTGGAAAAATCCGAGAGGATTTCAGGCTTCAAGTCGTAGGCGATAACGGCGACGTAATCCTCCGGCTTCAACGTCTGCACGAAACCGAAAGCGGCGACGAGGGTTTGATACCAGCCCTCCGACCAGAACTGCTGGAACAAATTGCTGAACTCGATCAGCAGGCAGACGGTCATCGGCGCGTCGGTCAAACCAAAACTCGAGATCTGCTGCGGGACTCCGTCTTCAAGTATGCGGAAATTACTCTGGGGAATCCCCGGGATAAAATGCCCCTTGTTGTCCAAAACAGCGACATCCACGGTGACCGTCGTGGCTTCGCTCTTAAACGTCGCTTCCGACTGTGGCTGGCCTTCCTTGTGAGTGAACTTCGACGGGATTGGCTGCTGCTGGGTATCGTCGGGGGCCGAAGCGTCTTTCTTTTTCGGCTTGGCTACCGTTTCCGAGGATTGGGGAGACGGCTCATCCTGCGCGAGGGCCTGCGAGGCCGGGAAGAACAACAGAACGACGCCGCTAAGGAGTAAGCTTCTCGCGGTGTTCATGATTTACTCTAACGGGCGGTTGCGTCCGGGCTGGTTCTTTTTCATATACACGTGAAACTTGCGCCGCAAGCGCCGGCGTTTCCAATCGGCATAGCCATTCTGGAGCGACCCTATCGGATTCAGACGCATCCGGCCGGCTTTCAGATACAAATAACCGGTCAGAAGGCCGCCGAGATGGGCGAACTCGCTTACGCCCGAATTCCCGCCGCTCATGGACATCAGGAACGCGATCGCTCCGACGATCATAACGAAATATTTCGCCTGAATGGGGATGAGGAAACCCCACAGGATGGTGCGGGTGGGGAAGAGCATGGCATAGGCCAGGAGAACTCCGAAAATCGCTCCGGATGAGCCGATGGTGGAAGTGTCCGGCGTCCCGGCGGCGTAATTGGCGATGACCACGCAGACTCCGGCGCCGATTCCGCAGACAAAATAGTACTTGAGAAAGCGGCTGGTTCCCCAGCCGCGTTCGATGTCCGCGCCAAACATCCAAAGAGCAAGCATGTTCCAAATGATATGGCTGAAGCCGCCATGAAGGAACATGTATGTGGCTAACTGCCACACCGCGATGTAGTCGACCACAGCGCGAGGCGTCAGCGCCAGGAGCCGGGAAAACTCCTGAACGACACTTAAGCGCTGCCCAAGGAAGGTGACTATAAAGGCGGCGACGTTCGCCAGCAACAACCACTTGACGCCGGGAGGGAAGTAGCTCGCCGAAAAAACGCCAAGGGTCCGGGTTCGACCTCGATACGCCATGGACTTAAAAATCGCCCCCGAAAATCAGGATAACAGAACGGATCAGGGGCGATTGGAAACCGTCGCCGGTACGGGCCGATCCAGCAAGCGGCGTATGCTGAAAAGGAAGAGTTTAGCGCTGAAAGCGAGAGCCAGCCACACTTGCCAATGCGAAAAAAGTCCGGCGCCGATGAAAAAATTGCCGGTCCAGTTCAGATCGGAACCGAGCCGCCACAATCCCAGCGAGAAGGCCGCGAGAGCGGCCGGATCAAGGACAAAAACCAGCACGTCGGCGACGTTCCGAATTGCGCGCCGTACGCTTACGCCGGTCCTGGGAAGGCGAACCTCGCCAGCAGCCCCCGCCCAATCCCATAATGGTTGAATAGTTACGGCAATTCTCGAAACGGACATTTTGCTAACCTCGCTCACGATACTAGATGCAATCGCCTGGCCAAACGTTGCAGATCGCATGGCCGCCGCTAGAGGGAGTACGAGAGAAAGCTATAGACCGGACTTTGCCAGCGGCGAAGGGACGGTAGCGCTGGAATCGGAAGCTTCAACCTCGATAGAGGTGGATTTCCGTCCGGTGCGATTGAGGCCGATTGCCAGGAACTCCAATCCCGCGAAGATGGCGGCCCAAACCTGCCAATGGGAGAGAAAACCGTTGGAGATTGCGAATTCGCTAGTCCACTGCAAATCCGCGCCGAATCGCCAAAAGGCGAGAACGCCAGCCATTACCGCCGCCGGTTGGAGGAGCGCGGCCAGCACGGCGAACGCCGCCCGGCCCTGCGAAGGCTCGCCGCGGTTTCCTCCTTCCCGCGCAAGTCGTATTCGAACAACCATTCCGGTAGAATTCAGTTTACCAGCATCTCAATTTAACGAATCGAAAGAAAGGTAACGGAACTTTAGCATGCGCAGATTAAGAACGGCCCTGATCGGCACCGGGTTTATGGGAAAGGCCCACGCGGACGGCATTCGCCGCCTGGGAAACGTGGAGATCGCCGCCGTAGCGGCCTCCGACAAGCCTCAGGCGCGAGCCTTCGCCGATGCGTTCGGCATCGCCGGGGCCACGGACGATTACAAAACGCTATTGGCCGACAAGACGCTCGACGCGGTTCACGTTCTGACGCCCAACGCGTTGCACTTTCCGATCGCGAAGGCGGCGCTCGAAGCGGGAAAGAACGTGTTGTGCGAGAAGCCGCTGACGGTGACCGAGGCGCAGGCCAAGGAGTTAGTGGAAATCGCCGCCGAGAAAAATCTCGCCAACTGCGTGGAGCACAACCTGCGCTGCTATCCGCTGGTGCAACAGATGCGCCGGATGCGCGAGAACGGGGACCTGGGCGAAATCCTGATGGTTCAGGGGACCTATTCCCAGGACTGGTTGCTCTACGACACCGACTGGAATTGGCGAGTGAACGCCGGCGAAAACGGCGCGCTCCGGGCGATGGGCGACATCGGTTCGCATTGGATGGATACCATTCAACACGTTACCGGTTTGAAGATCAGCGCGCTGTGCGCCGACCTTCAAACGTTCCTTTCCATTCGAAAGCGGCCGAAGGGTTCCGTCGAGACATTTTCCGGCAAGACCCTCAGCCCGGCCGACTATCAGGAAGTGGCGGTGGATACCGACGATTATGGAGCCGTACTGGTGCATCTGGGAGACCGCGCGCGAGGCGCGTTTACGGTCAGCCAGATGTCGGCGGGCTGCAAAAATAAGTTCGCCTTCGAGATCTACGGAACCAAAAGCGGGGTCGCCTGGAACCAGGAACGGCCGGATGAGCTCTGGATCGGCCATCGCAACAGCCCGAATCAGATCGTTATCAAAGATCCTTCGCTGCTCGATCCGCGCGCCGCCGCTTATGCCGATTTGCCGGGCGGACACAGCGAGGGCTACGACGATACCCATAAACAGGTATTCAAGCGGTTCTACGCCCGTGTCGCCGATCCGTCGGCGCCGGTGGATTATCCGACGTTCGCCGATGGGCAGGTGGGCATGCGTCTGCTTGAAAAAGTGCTGGAGAGCTCGCAAAAACGGGGCTGGGTGACGGTTTAGCAAGGAATGCTCCCGGATCTCGGCGCGGTTCTCGCCCAATACGACGAACGCGCTCCCCTCGAAAAGGCGCACACCATTCCTGCGTCATGGTACCGGGACGCGGGGGTGGCGGGCCTCGAACGGGAAGGCGTCTTCGGGCGCGCCTGGCAAGCGATCGGGCGGGTAGATCAAGTGACGGAGCCCGGCCAATTCTTCACCGCGGAGATCGCCGGCGAGCCATTGTTAGCCGCGCGGGGGAACGATGGCGTTCTGCGCGGTTTCTTCAACGTATGCCGCCACCACGCCGCGGCGGTGTCGCCGGAAAGCTGCGGCCGCGCCCAGTTCTTTCAATGCCCTTATCACGGTTGGAAATATGGACTCGATGGATCGCTAAAAGGCGCTCCGGAATTTCATGGTGTCCGCGATTTCGACCGTTTGCAAAACGGATTGGTCCCCGTGCGCATCGCGGAATGGGAGCGCTTCGTCTTCGCTACTCTTGATCCGGACGCTCCTCCCTTGGACGATTTCCTGGGAAACCTCAGCGGTCTGGTGGCGCTTCTGCGTCTGGACCGCCTGTCCTTTTACACACGTAAAAGCTATACCCTGAACTGCAATTGGAAAGTATTCGTCGACAATTACCTGGACGGCGGCTATCACGTCCCGCACCTGCATAAAGGCTTGAACAGCGTCCTCGACTACAGCCGTTACACCATCGAAAACGGCGAGAACCATGTTTTGCAATCGAGTCCGATGGTGGCATCGAACGAAGACGCCCCGGTGGCCGCGGCCCGCGGCGGGGACCGCGCCCATTATTTCTGGCTTTATCCGAATTTCATGATCAACGTTTACGAGGGCGTGATGGACACGAATCTCGTCGTCCCGTTGGGAATCGAAAGGACCCGGGTGGAATTCGATTTTTACTTTGCCGGTGCGGGGCCCGGCGCGGAGAAGAGGAACGCCGCCAGCGTCGCGGTCAGCGACACAGTGCAGGAGGAGGATGTGGGAATTTGCGAGTCCGTGCAGCGCGGCCTCGGTTCGCGCGCCTACCGCGCGGGCCGCTTGTCGGTGCGGCGCGAAGCCGGAGAACACCTGTTCCATCGCTTGCTGGCGCGGGATTTGAAGCGCGCCGCCCGTCTATCATGAAGTATGCCGATTCACGCCGATGTCGAGGCCGGAAACAAACCAGCGGGAATAATTGAGGAACGGGAGAAGGAATTCCTCCTTCAGAATTACGCCCGGCTGCCCGTCGTTCTTGCGCGCGGGCGCGGATGCTACGTATACGACATCGCCGGCAAGCGCTACCTCGACCTGATTTCTGGCATCGGAGTGAACGCGCTCGGCTACGCCCATCCGCGCATTACGCGAGTGATCCGGGAGCAGGCCAGCCGATTGATTCACACCTCAAATCTCTTCTACCACGAATATCAGGGCCGGCTCGCTCAACGGCTGGCGTCGGTGAGCGGCTTGCAGCGGACTTTTTTCTGCAACTCCGGGGCGGAAGGCATGGAAGGCGCGATCAAGATGATCCGTGCGCATGGGCGGCGCCTCGATCCTTCCAAGTATGAGATTGTCTCGCTCGAGAATTCCTTCCATGGGCGCACCCTGGGTGCGATTTCGATCACCGGCCAACCGAAGTACCGCGCCGATTTCGAGCCTCTGCTTCCGGGGCCGCGGTTCGTTCCTCCGAACGATCTGGCCGCCCTCGAGCAGGCGGTGAGCGAACGGACCGCGGGCATCGTTGTCGAATGGATTCAGGGGGAGGGGGGAATTCACCCCATGACCGCGGAGTACGCGCGCAAGGCGCGCGAGTTGGCCGATCGCTTCAACGCGCTCTTGGTATTCGACGAAATCCAGTGCGGCGTCGGGCGGCCGGGGACCCATTTTGCTTATCAACTCGTCGATCCCGTGGTGCTGCCCGACATCATGGTCGCCGCCAAGCCTCTCGCCTGCGGAATTCCGATGGGGGTGATCGTCGCGAATGAGAAGGCCGCCTCGGCGATCTCGCCCGGAATGCACGGTTCCACTTACGGCGGAGGGCCGTTGGCGTGCCGCGTGGCGCTCGAGTTCCTGGACGTCTTAGACGAACTGCTGCCTTCCATCCGCAGCACCGGCGCCTATTTCCGGATGCGTCTGCGGGAATTGGCGCACCATCACCGCTTTATTAAGGAGGTGCGCGGGGAAGGGCTGATGATCGGCGTCGAACTGGACATCCCCGGCAAACAGATCGTCCTCGACTCACTCGCCGCCGGAATGCTGATCAATTGCACGCACGAAACCGTCCTGCGATTCCTGCCTCCCTACATCGTCACGGAGCGCGAAGTGGACCAAGCGATCGCCAAGCTTAAGAGGATCTTCAAGAAGACGAAATCGGCCCCGGCATAACGCCGGATTATTCGTCCGCTCCCAAGCCGTTCACATTGTCGCGCAAGCGGCGGGCGAACTCGACTGGATTGACTTCGGATTCAACCAGAGTAATTTCATCCGGTTCCTCGCTCAGAACGAGAATGCGGATTCGCTCGCCCTGAGTGCGGGCGTATATTTGCGTCGCCTCCCGTTCAGGCGGCGTTTCCGAGCGCAGAATCAATTGCCAGCCCATGCCCGGCGTGTCCAGGTTAAGAGGCGGCCGGTCTTCCGGCAGGTTCTCGAACACGGCCAGACGAAACTGTCTTCCTCCGAAACGCCCCGCCGCGCGGGCGGTGAAGCGTGCCGCTCCAAGCAGCGGAATGTGTTGCGGCTTGACGTGGTAGGAGCGTTCGATTTGGCCTTCCAGGGAATCGAAACCGGAGCCGCCGGCGATCGCTCCGAGCGAGACCAGCAGGAAAACCGCCGCGCGTCGCCTCATGCCGTCTACTCCTTCGGAGCCTTACTATCGTGTTTTTCACCGAGATCCGGAATGCCGAACTTACCGGACAGCCGGCCCACCTGTTCCGGATCGATTTTGCCGGCGATATGCACGACGGTTAATTCACGCGGCTCCGCGCAGAGAATGACGAGGCCGGGAATGTCTTCGGGCGTGGTAAGGCTCTTCAGGTAAATCTCGGTGTTCTCGCCGTTCTCGTGGCTCACCGATTGAACAATGCGGTTCCAGTGGTCGCTCTTAAGCCTGGCGCGCGCGACGTCGAGATCTTCCTTGGCGTAGGCGTTGTCGCGGCCGAAGGTGTAGGAATGGACATACACTCCTTTGAGGCCGGCAAGCAGTTTCTTCAACTCAACGTCGTCGCCGTCCTTATCGCCGCTTGAAAGGAACCCGGCCACGGTTTGCAACATGTTCCCGTCGAGGGTGACGTCGACGCGCTCGGTTGCGTTGGCGGAGAGTTTGTCCCAATCGAGCGGGAGCAGGGCGCTGGTTTGTGCGGCGAGGGCGGCGGGTACGGCCAGCAGGGCGAAAGAGAGAAGTTTCATGGAGCCTCGTTTCTTGTGATCCTGCCACCTAATACGCCGGCGCGGCGGTGTAAGGTCCGAGAAAAATTGGGAGGCGTCGAACCAGCTCATCCGCTGGTACGGAGTGCGGCGATGAGGCTATTGGCGCGATGAAGAAAACTGGGAAGCGAATCTCCGGGACGGAAATCCACGACGCCGCTCGGGGCCGATGGTCTGGGTGCTCGAAACGCCCCGGTGCCTTTGCCGGTTAGGCTTTGTTGCAGGTTTTTCGAAACTCGAAGCATGGTCGATTTGTCCACCTCGGCCAAGGCGCACAACACGCCGTCGCTCCAGGCCCCGATCTTGGCCGGCGGGGGAAGGGCGGCTTCGACCGCCGAGCGCACGTCAGGCCCTTCCCCGTTCGGCACTTGCTGACGCGAATCGTTCTTGGACGGGAGGCAAATGAAGAGACCGCAGAAGGTTTTTCCGTCCTCCACCCACTCTCTGGCGCACTCCTCGGGGCTGACGCCCTCCGCTCCGGCGCCGGCGGGCTTGGAGGTTTGGTGTTCGAGCGACTGCACCTGGTCCTGGAGGGTTCGGATCTCGTCCCGCAACTGGGCCACCACGAAACGGTTGTCGGCCCGGATGCGCTTGACATATTCTGTGAGTCTGGCCGTGGTTTGCTGAAGGCCTTGGCGAAGCTCGGCGGCGTCGGCCATCACCGCCAATTGGGCCAGCCCTTCCAGTTCGTTCTCCAACAGTTTTTCGTGGTCGTCGTTGTTGCTTGTTATGCTGCTGACCAACTCGCTCAACGCGCGCGCCGCGCTCCCGAAATCCTCACGCAGCCGCGCCACACGGTGGGTGGATTCCTCGAAATAAAGGCGCGCTTCCTCCGCCAAGTCGCGCTGCGCCTCCGCCAACGCAGCCGGTTCCTCGGCCGCTTTGAACCGTTTGCCCAGCAGGCCGATTTGCTCCCGATAGCGAATCGCGAGGTCCGAGCTGATCTCGATGGCGTACTCGCCCATCAAACGAACCGTGCTCTGATGGCAATCGAGCGCCGCCCGCCGTAGGGTGGCCATTCGGTCTAACTCGCTGACGGATTGTTTTAGGGAAATCATCTTCGATGGGCTTATCGGCGCGCAGGGCGGGAATCATAAGCGTTTTCCCGGGGACCATCCTTCGCGCTGACGGCGGCCCGGAGCGTGGGCTACAATTTTGACGGGAAGTCCTTTTGAGCGACGAGGGCGTTCCCGCAAAAGGAGCAGCGAGCCCTGAATGTCTCTTCCTACTCGATCGATCCCCGCCACCGAAGCCGCCGCAGCCAGCCAGATTGCCATTAACACCATACGTACCTTATCGATGGACGCCGTGCAGCAGGCCAATTCCGGCCATCCCGGCACTCCGATGGCCATGGCCCCGGTGGTTTATAGCCTGTGGCGCGACCACTTGCGTTTCGACCCGGACGATCCGATCTGGCCCAACCGCGACCGTTTTGTGCTGTCCGCCGGACACGCCTCCATGGTGCTTTATTCCATGCTCCATTTGTGCCAGGTGAAGGCGGTGAATCCGAAATACGAAACCTTAGGAGCCCTGGCCGTCACCCTCGACGATATCCGCCACTTCCGCCAGCTCGATAGCAAGTGCCCGGGCCATCCCGAATACCGCTGGACCTCCGGCGTCGAAACCACCACCGGCCCGCTCGGCCAGGGCGTGGCCACCAGCGTCGGAATGGCCATCGCCTCGCGCTGGATGGCCAGCCATTTCAACCGTCCCGGTTTCGAGATGTTCGATTTCCGGGTCTATTCCCTGTGCGGCGACGGCGACATGATGGAGGGCATCAGCAGCGAAGCCGCCTCCCTCGCCGGTCACCTGCGTCTGCCCAACCTGTGCTGGATCTACGACAACAATCACATCACCATCGAGGGCAATACCAGCCTCGCTTTCAACGACGACGTCGCCGCCCGGTTCGCCGCCTACGGCTGGAACGTAACGCGCGTCACCGATGCCAACGACCTGGACATGCTGAATCGCGCCTTCGATGCGGTGCGCGGCGCGGATCGCCCGTCGCTGATCATCGTGGACAGCCACATCGCCTATGGCGCGCCGAACAAGCAGGACACCAGCGGTGCGCACGGCGAGCCGTTGGGGGAAGAAGAGATCCGGCTGACCAAGCGTAACTACGGCTGGCCCGAGGACGCGAAGTTCCTGGTCCCCGACGGTGTCTATGAACACTTCGACCAGACGATGCGCCGCCGCGGTCGTGCCGAGCGCGAAGCGTGGATGGCCAAGTTCGCCGAATACGAGTCGAAATATCCCGACCTGGCCGCCGAGTTGTTCCAGATGCAGCACCGCCAGCTTCCCGAGGGTTGGGACAAGGAGCTCCCGGTCTTCCCCCCCGACCCCAAAGGC
>VFSW01001045.1_pt1 | contig 41270 bp, 32 predicted proteins | sample 5358111 | NCBI WGS metagenome assembly VFSW01 (sample SAMN11554181, study PRJNA540505) | mine drainage metagenome | isolation source: sediment from site ElyBrook_90M | place: USA: Ely Copper Mine, Vershire, VT | collected 2017
AAATTCGCAGTGGTTGCTCTTTCAATCCTGCCCCGCACGAAGCGGGGATTGCAACCGAATCCGGCGAGCGCTTCACCCCTGAGCAAATCCGCTTTCAATCCTGCCCCGCACGAAGCGGGGATTGCAACCTTGCAGCCTTGCGATACCTTGCTGCAACCTGTAACCTTTCAATCCTGCCCCGCACGAAGCGGGGATTGCAACTCACTCATGCTATTCACGAAAATTCGCAGTGGTTGCTCTTTCAATCCTGCCCCGCACGAAGCGGGGATTGCAACTCCCCTACGGCAAGGCCATCGCCATCCCCATCATTGGCTTTCAATCCTGCCCCGCACGAAGCGGGGATTGCAACTGCTCTACAACCTGCACAAAAATCAGGTGAGCCTGTTCTTTTTCATTTATAAAATCGCGCAAACCTTCAAGCCGTGGCAGAAGCCGCGAGGTTTGCGAAAATCCCCATGCCTGCATTTCGTCCTGCACCTACGACAATCATTCCTGCGATCTCGGTGTCAAACTCGATTGCCAGCATCGTCTTGATGTAGTTTTTTTCGTGCTTGTTGCCAACCTCAAACGTCTCCCCGGCACCAAATGCCTGTATCGTTTTCGGTAGAGGTAATCCCACAACTCGGAACATTTTCGTCAGCATTTTCTGACGTTTCTTCACGTTCTTCTTTCCATGCTTGGTGTCATGGCCATTCAACAACACGGGAGTTACCGTCACCCAACGATGGGACGGCGTCAAGTACTGGTCGAAAACACTGTCCGTCGCGGTCTCCCGCACCGCCGTGAACGTTTGGCCCTTGAGGTCATTCATGACCAACTCAGAGACGCGGTGGACGGGCAGTGAGCCGAGCGGGTCAACGATTACCGCACGGCGGATTTTCCCGTCGGCATAGCCATGTCCGACATTCGGTAAAGGAAGATACTGCAACTGAATCTTTCCATGATTCGATGCATACTCTTTCAGGCTGGCGGCGACTTGCTCCGTAACGGCATGACGCAACATTCCGGCGACAGTCGGCAATTCCCACTGATGAAACGCATACGGTTCCGCATTGCGATAAAAACGGTACAACAGCCGCGTTTCTCGCGGCTCAGTCGAGAAGAAGGCAACCGATTGCTCGACCTCGTGGCTCGACTTCCTCGCATCGTGAAATAGGATGAGATCGTCGAGCAGCCCAGACCGCAAGATTCTCATCTGTCGTCCTCGACGGGACGGCTCCCAAGACTGCATTCCCGTCGTCTTCAGAGGCAGATCGTCAACAACGGACGCTTTCGAGACACAGAGGCTTTCACCGTGTCCCAGTCTGAAAGGCTCGAAGAATGGCAGCCATTCCTCCTTGACGTCGGTAGCGAAGAAATAACGCAGATGGACACCGTTTTTGTCGTCGAAACGAAAGACAGGCTGGTACACCATGAGTTTGTTACCGGTGTCGCCGAGCCTGAAGTTTCTGGTTTCGCTCGGCTTAGGCATTCGCGGTCCGGCAACGGTTACGCCAGTCTTGGTCGTGAAGGAACACTCGATGCGAACACAGTTCGACTGTTCGAGTGCTTCGAGTGCGGGGCGGGCTTCGCCGAGACGGTGAGCATTGCGCTGTACCATTGCCTGAAACAGCGTGACCGCGTCCAAGGGAAACTCCCTCGCGTGAACACTCCCCGTGGGGTACGTGACATCAATTCTCAACATAATCCCTCATTTTCACCCTCGCATAGCGAGCGCGGGGCAGCACACACTGTGTCTGCGGGGGGGCACAACTAGAGTGCGCTTCGCGTCCAGCGACCAGTTTGTCACGCCCCAACTTTCTTTTCTGTCTTCTTCACATTAACCGCCTTTTTCGTTTCACTATCGGATTTTGCGTCGGCGATGATGCGGTCGATGTCGACCTTCAGGGTATCAGCCTGACCGATCCCGAACTTCTTGGCAGAGTCCCTGGCAAATCCGAGTACCTCGTCGAACAAACCGTCCTCATCAACGACTACAGCAGGCTTCAGGTCAGTGAAGACTTCGACCTTGCGAGACTGCCGGACAAGGATCGTTCCCGAACGCAGAACACTGGTAGTGGGTGCAAGGAGCGCCACTAAGGCGAGTCCGACCAGGTAGTCATATAACGCAGCATTCGATTTGTAGGGTTCGAACACTTCGACCGAAAAGACCACAGTGCGCTCAATAGTTGCATGTGATACATCCACGGTTCCACGTTCAGAGTAATCAGGAAACTGTTCTACGCCGATTGCAGCTCCTGTCAGACCGTGCTTGCTTAGTTTCTCACTGAAGTCGGCACGAACTGCGTTGCTAAATGGCGTGGACAGAGATGACGCAGCAGGGCGCGTTGTCCCGTTACGAACGATGACATCACTTGCAATTGCACGGGTTAGCTTGATGTTGCGACCGCCCCGAATATCACACACTCCAAAAAGAAACGAAGTCGGAGCACGCTTCGCCAGCAGCTCGGGTTTAGATGACAACAATTCCAATTCCTGTCTGAAGTGGTATGAGATGGCAGGGTCAGCCGCACGATGAGGAACCTCGACCAAAGCAATCGTCGTATCGGGATAGACGACCTGTGTTGCAGGAACAAGGTCTGGATATCCCGCGAACACTGCTTCAATCCTATTCGCCTGCGACTGCACGCTGTCGAGCACCGCATCATTGCCCCAAGTTGCGTACCTCGAATCCTGCTTCTTTTCGGCAGCGTAACTCGCCTGCTTCTTTTCGCCAGCGTAACTCGGCAATTTTACCGACGAAGACATTGATATAAGGGACTCGGTGACCCGAACCGCCTTGGCTTGTTTTACTTTCTCGGTGAATGTCATGCTTTCCTCCTGCTTCCTATAATTTGACCACACCGGTCGGGCGACCACTACACCATCATCATTTCATTCGCAATTTCTCGTGCAACCGCTAACACCAGACCATCCTTCCCGAAGCGTTCTATCCTCGCCTCGTACCTCTTGCAGGCTCCCCCGCCGACCAACGCCGCGAACAGCCCCGCAGGGACCGTCCACTCTGTTGCAAGACCGTAGAGGACAGACCACTCGTTAATCAGTTTTGACATCATCGACCGTAAATTCTGAAGGGCCATGATGAGCAGGAACTCACGGGCGAAGACCCTCGTGTTGCCGCTATCGTAGACACCGCCCGCGTCGATATAATTCTTCTTCAACTGGGAAAGGTTCGCCAGATAACTGCTCTCGGCAGTCTCTGACGAGAGCGAGAAGAGGTCTTCGTTCAACGTCGCCAGCTCCGCGAAGACACTGTGATGGAGTTTGACGAATTCTAGTTTGTCCGCTTTGGAGAAGTTTCCCTTGTCGCCAATAAACCCGCCCAGTTCGAACCAGTCGAGGGTGATGATTTCGTTCCCGTGCTCTCTCAGGGTGACCTTCCCATCCACTCTGCTTACATCAAGGGCTGCGACTCGTTGCAGCAGATTGTCATAACTGGGGTGCTCGAACTCGAACAGCATCGAGCGAAAGACATTGTCGTCACAAATCACGGTCTTCGTTTGCGTGAAGCGGCACCGCATGACCGGGCTGTCGAGACACTCCGCTAGAATCACGAGTCCGCACGCCGCCAGAACTTCGCTAAAATTCTTGGGGTTGACTAATATCTTGACATTCACGATTCACTCCGCATTCATGTCCACTGCACGGATAATTGCCTCTAGGTACGCTAGTCCCCAGACCCCATACTGTTGGTTCAGGCTCGACAACAGCTCCGGCAAGTGAACGTTTAGATTCGCACTTGCTTCGACCGCATCGGGGGCATATGCATCCGGTCCAAAGATCGGGCGACACCGACCGTGATGGCTAACGACGAGCCACGTCGCTAGCGGTGACAGCTCTGGATTCTGCAACGCAGATACCAGTTCATGTCGCATCCCATTCAGTAGGAATGGGTTGACGAATTTGAAATTCTTTGCCAATGGCTCCCCGGTTGTCGCGCCACGAAAAGCCAATTGCCAGAGCGGGTGTGCTTTTCCATCATCGTGTGTTCTCGCAGCGTCGACGACCGCTGTCGCTATCTCCGGCGGAAACCCGATTGCCGCATTCAGTTGTTGCGCATATTCTTTCGCGCGTGCCAAATGTTCCCTGAGAGGCATCTTGCCGCCTAAAATCTTCTTCTGTGTCTTGATGTAAATGAGCCCGGCAGAATTGAAGATAATTCTCGCCTTCATACCCTTCTGCACAGAAACTGCCCTGAGCAACTTGTCCGCGGTTTCTGCGACAACGCTCTCTCCTGTGTCGAGCGACACCCACTCATCATCACGGGTCTGGACGAAACGAGTGACGGCACTTTGAACCTTCGAGAAGATATCCCCCTCACCGTCTCCGTCGACTTCACAGAGCCCTTGCAGGTTGATAAGTTTCGCAGACTCGGGCAGAAACACCGTTCCACCAGCGAGAAGTCTTGCGTCGACAGTGGCGTCCAACACCTTGACATCTCCCAATTGGGAGATAAAAAAGAAATCCGAACGAGCCAATGCAATCTTCTTGACGAATTCTCGTGGTATCTCTTTGAATAGTTCGTTGTTAGTAATCGGCAACTGATCGAATGCCTCGCTCGTGGGGTCAGCCTCAGCGAGCGACAGCAGACACTTAATCTCCGCGTCCTTGCGAATCAGAAGGTTGACGTGATACTCAATTCCCACCCCACGAATGTAATCCGCGATTTCCATCGAGGAATAAGTGGTGTTCGCAATCTGGAGAAGCGACGCCCTGTTGAGACTCAGGGTCGGCGGAATGGGACTGAACGCCTCGGAGGGAATCGGATGTCGGTAGAGGTTCCCAGTGGACACGTCGCCGTCCAGAGTCTTCAGGTATTCGACCGTTGCCGCAATCGCCGCCTGCTTGCCCGTCAATTCTTCGCCATCTTTCTTCTCCTTCTTCGGCGGGTTTATGACATAAACCGATGCTATCTCGCACTCTCCCCAGCGGTTGCAACGCCCGAACCTCTGTGACAGTCGTTCTGCTGCGGCGACTTCTGTGATAAGAATGTCGCATGAGATATCAAGACCTACTTCGCCTGCACTTGTGGCAATGAGGATACTGCTCTCATCAGGATGGGCGGTCTTGAAGGGGGACAAACGTGTGGCAAGCTGGCTCTTCTCATATCCGCGCATCGTGCCTGTGAGCAGAAGGCACGAATATTGCTTCTCCAACTTGTTGAAGACCCGAACAGCATCGGACGGCTTCTCGACATAAACGATGAGGCGCTTCCAGTCTTTGTTCTCGATAGTATTTAGGATGGTCGGGATGAGGTCGCCTTCGGAGATGGTCAGAGTTTTAGGCGCATTCAACTTCGCTGCCATCAATGCCCGGTCATCTTCCGAGAGTGTGAAGTCCGCGTCCTGGCGCAAGGTCGCAGACATCGTTGTCCACCAGAACGGTTTTAGCGAATTGTTGTGCCTCGACACGAACTCAAGAACCTTGATGTTCGCTTCGCTTATGTGAGCTTCATCGAGGACAATGAAGCTGTCCTGCCCGACGAGTCCCATCTCGCGACTGGCGACACGGGGGCTGCATCCATAGGCACCGCCAAGCAGACGGCTGAAGACCATGTCAGGCGTGCAGAGAATGACGGCAAACGCTGACGGGTCGGAGATGATGTCGTCATACTCGATGACCTTCTGACCACGAAGGACAGACACAATTAGCGGATTGTCCGACAGGGGTGTCTGCGCGAGTAACGACCAGAGCGGCGTGGCTTCTGCAATCTTTCTGATCGATTGAGCCACGACCTCCGACTGGTCGACCACAACTCGACGGTCGACCGCGAAATAAACTCTGCGTGGTACAGTCAGCGGTAGTCCGCTTTCCAACTGATTCCAAAGGGCACAGAGCCAGATGGGAATGACGGCAGTCTTACCAGCACCCGTTGGCAGATGAAGTCGATGCGGAATCTTCCCATTGATCCATTGTGTGTAAAGTGCTGTCTGCCATGGGTACGGGGCATACCCAGTCAAACTTTGGAATCTCTCTCTCAAATCCATATCGCCTTGCTCCCAAAAACCGCGACTCGAATTTGAAACAAAAACATTGTACGGGTTCACTCGACGTGTGGCTTACTGGAATGTGAAGGGCGTCGCCGGAGAATAGACCAATTCGGGCTTACGGAGAAGGGTTCGGTTGGTGGTGCGCCTGCCAGATGTGTACTAGTCGGTAACGAGGGCAGTTTTGTGGACCTCTGTCTCCTATCCCTTTCTGCGGTTGACCCCTTTTCTTGCACTTCCCTACAATCGAGAATTCCGCACTCCTATAGGAAGAATCATGGCGCTTGAGCTTTTCAATACGCTGTCCGGCAAGGTGGAGAAGTTTCATCCCCTGGAGGACAATCTGGTTCGCATGTATGCCTGCGGGCCGACGGTTTACGACTACGGGCACATCGGCAATTTCCGCACATTCATTGTGGTCGATACGCTGCGGCGTTTTCTCAAGCAGAGCGGCTTCCAACTGAAGCACGTGATGAACATCACCGACGTGGACGACAAGATCATCCGCAATGCGGCGCGGGACGGCGTCGGGGTGCAAGAGTACACGAAAAAGTATCGCCAGGCATTTCTGGAGGACGCCGACGCGCTCAACATCGAGCGCCCCGAGCTGGTGGTGAATGCGACGGATCATATCGCCGAGATGGCGCGGTTCATCGCTGCGCTGGTGGAGAAGGGGTTTGCCTATCGCGCCGAGGACGGCTCGTACTATTTCCGCATTGCGAAGTTTCCTGAGTACGGCAAGTTGTCGAAGAAGGACTTTGCTGGAATGACGGACGGCGCGCGCGTGGACGTGGACGAGTACGACAAGGACAACGCTCGCGATTTCGCGCTGTGGAAGGCCCCCAAGCCGGGCGAGGCGAAGTGGGAGACCGAGATCGGGCCGGGGCGGCCGGGCTGGCACATCGAGTGCTCGACCATGGCAACGCAATATCTGGGCGAGAGCTTCGACATTCACTGCGGCGGCGAGGACCTGATCTTCCCGCATCACGAAAACGAGATCGCGCAATCGGAGGCCAAGACCGGCAAGCCGTTCGTACATGTGTGGGTACATTCGCGCTTTCTGCTGGTGGAAGGCGAGAAGATGGCCAAGAGCGCGGGAAATTTTTATACCGTGCGCGACCTGATCCTGATGGGCCACAAGCCGTCGTCAATCCGATTTCTGCTGATGTCGGTCCCCTACCGCAAGCAGCTCAACTTCACCTTCGACGGGCTGACGCAGGCGGCGAACTCAGTGGAGCGGCTGCGGAATTTCAAGCTGAGGCTGGGGAGTTCGCAATTTCCCGAAGGCGCGAATGCAGCGATTGCAGAGATCGCTCGCAAGACTTCGGAAGAGATAACGGCCGGGCTGAATGACGATCTGAATACGGCGCGCGCGCTGGGAGCGATCTTCGATATGGTGCGCGACGTGAATGCCGCAGCCGATGCCGGTGAGGTGCGCAAGGACGATGTGCCCGCGCTGCTGAAGGCGCTGGAGCAGTTAGAGGAGATCTTCGCCGTGCTGAAAGATGACGATGCCGCGAAGGTGCGGGCAACGGTCGCCTGGGCGAAGGCGGAGGGACTGGCAGACAGGATCAGCGCGCAGACGACGGAACTGGCGAAGGCGGCAGCGTTGTCGGACGAGAATGTCGAGATGCTGGTCGCCGAGCACTCGCAGGCGCGCAAGGCGCGGGATTATGCGCGTTCGGATGCCATCCGCGCCCAACTGGCAGAGAATGGCGTCATTCTGGAGAATACCAAGGACGGGGTAAGGTGGAGAAGAAAGTAGGAAGCAGTTGTCGGTTGTCAGTTGTCAGTGGTCAGAAGCGGCCTTCATGATCGTGTCATCCTGAGCGAGTCCGCGCCGCAGTTGCGTGGACGAGTCTAAGGACCGCTATTGTGGCAAGACGATCCATCAGGGAATAGGGGTCCCTCGACTCCTCGCGCGAGGCGCGCTCGTCGCTCGGGACACATTGAGAGAGTCAACATGCCCCAGCCACCAGCAAACCGCAACTGCCTACCGGCTAGCGACTGTGAACGCTTTGATCGCGATGTCGTTGGGCTGTTTGCCGACCGGAATCAGCGTGACCAGCGCGCGGTCGGCGCTGATCTTTGAGTTCTGCTTGGTCTTCACGGTGCGAACCACGGCCACATCGCCCGAGCCGGAATCCACCACCAGCAGATGTCCCTCGTCCGGCGTGAGGGCGAGCGCGTCAGGATGATTGCCCACCTGCACCGCGCCAACTACCTTGCCTTCATCGATACCGTAGACACTCACCGTGTCGGAGCCGAAGTTGCTCATGTAGAGCAGGCTGTTGTCAGAGGTGACGAGCCCGTGCGAGGGGTTGTCGCCGATCAGATAGCTGCCGCCGACTTCGTTGGTGGTGGTCTCAATGATGGAGAAGCTGTTGCTGTCGAAGTTGCTGACGAACAGCTCGCCGCCGTCGGGTTTGAGGGCGATCTGCACCGGAAGCTTGCCCACATCGAGATAGGCCAGCAGGTGGTCCGACTTGAGATCGACGGCGGCCACCTGATTCGAGCCGGGGCAAGCGACGAAGACCTTGCTGTTGTCAGGCAGAATCGCCAGGTCCTGCGGCTGCCGGCAAACCGCGACGGTGGCGCGCACGGCGGGCTTCGCGGCGTCGATGATGGAGATGGTATTGTCGGCACGGTTGCTGACTACAACAAGCTTGCCGTCCGGCGAGACGCGCGCCAGCCCGGGCGCACCGCCCACGCGAATGGTAGCGATGACCGCGCGCTTTGACAGCTCGATAACGGAAACATTGGCCGAGCCTGCGTTGGCCACATAGGCGCGCTTGCCGTCAGGGGAAACCGAGACAAAGTAGGGCTGGGCGTGAACGCCGATGGTCGCCACAAGCCGGTTGCGCTCCGCGTCGATGATGCTGACGTTCGCGGAGCCGGCGTTGGCGACGTAGATTTCATTGCGCGTGGGACTGGCGGCGATGCCCGTCGGGCCAGCGCCGACGGCGATGGTCTTCACATTGCGGAATTGCTGGGGAGAGCCTGGCGTGGTGTCGATTACGCTGACCGAGTCACTCTTGCCGTTGCTGACGTAGGCATACTCGTGATAGCCGGGATCGAGCGGCTTACGCTGGTTACAGCCTGTGGCGAGGACGAGCAGTATCAGGGCCGGAAGACCGTGCTTCAGCAAGCTCCGTGGAAAATCGCTCACCGCGGCAACACGGAGGGCACGGAATTTTCTTGATTTCGATTTCTCCGTGATCTCTGTGCCTCCGTGGTGAAAATCATCGCTGGGCGGCTGCCGTCGGAGGGCCGGGCTCCGGAATCGCGTGCGGCGAAATCCTCGAACTCGCCGCTCCCGGTTCGGCAATGGAGCGGCCCAGCACCTTGGCGATTTGCCGCACCTCAACCATGAGCTGGTCGAACTGCTCGGGGTAGAGCGACTGCGTACCGTCGCTGAGCGCGCGATCGGGATCGGGGTGTACTTCGATGATGAGGCCGTCGGCGCCGACGGCCACCGCGGCGCGCGACAGGGGCGTCACCTTGTTGCGCTTGCCGGTGCCGTGGCTGGGATCGACGATGATGGGCAGATGGCTGAGGCGCTGCACGGCGGGCACAAGGCTCAGGTCGAGGGTGTTGCGGGTATGGTCGGCGAAGGTGCGCACCCCGCGCTCGCAGAGCACCAGGTTGTAGTTGCCCTCGCTCATGATGTACTCGGCGGCCATGAGGAATTCTTCCAGCGTGGCCGACATGCCGCGCTTGAGCAGCACCGGTTTATGCGCGCGCCCGGCGCGCTTCAGCAGCGAAAAGTTCTGCATGTTGCGCGCGCCAATCTGGATCATGTCAGCGTAGTTTTCCACCAGCTCGAGCGATTCGTTGTCCACGGCTTCGGTGACGATCAGCAGGCCGAAGCGGTCGCGGATTTCGGCGAGGATCTTCAGGCCGGCTTCGGCCAAGCCTTGGAAGGTATAGGGCGAGGTGCGCGGCTTATAAGCGCCGCCGCGAAAAAACCGGGCCCCGGCGCGGGCCACATGCTCGGCGGCTGAGAAGGCCTGTTCGCGATTCTCGACGGCGCAGGGGCCGGCCATCACCGCGACTTCGTCGCCACCAATAGTGGCATCGGAGTTGACGAAGCGCACCACCGTGTCTTCTTCTTTGAGGTCGCGGCTGACCAGCTTGTACGGTTTGCTGACCTTGATGACTTCCTGCACCCCCGGCATTTCGTCGAAGATACCGGTATCGATCTCGGTCTGGTTGCCGGTGATGCCGATGGCGGTGCGCTGCGCTCCCGGCATGGAGTGCGCGCGAAAGCCCAGAGTTTCGATTTTTTCGCAGACGCGGCGCACATCCTCTTCGGCGGCGTGCGCCTTCATCACAATCAGCATAGGAAAGCCCCTTGTGGTGCTCTAGTTTACCGTTCGGCGGCGGGCGCTGCAATGGAGGAGTGCATGGCGAAGTCCGTCGGCCTTGACGGGGCCTGTGATAAAAGAAACGAATGCCTTCCACCGCAACGTCCGCCAAAGACGATCGGCTCACACTGATCGCGATCTCGGCGCTGGCCTGTGTGCTGCAGGACGTTCTGCACGAAGGGCTGGGCCATGGGGTGACGGCATGGCTGAGCGGGGCGCGTCAGTTAACGATAAGCACGGTGGCATTGCAGAGCGACATTTCCACGCGCTGGATTTCAGCCAATGGCACGATGGTGAATCTGGTCTTCGCGGGGATTTTCTGGTGGCTGCTGCGGAAGGCTGATCCTTATGCGCCCGCTCTGCGCTACTTCCTGGTGCTGGCGATGATGGGCAATCTGTTCACCGGCACGGGGTACTTCCTGTTTTCCGGAGTGGCGAACTTCGGCGACTGGGCCGCGGTGATTCACGGCCTGCATCCGTATTGGCTGTGGAGGGTGCTGCTGATTGTCGTTGGCGCGGCTTCTTACTATGCTTCCATGCTGCTGGTAGCCGCCCAGTTGCGGCCATTTCGCAGGTCAGACGAGACTTGGCGCCGCATTCGCGGGCTTAGCTGGACGCCGTACTTCACGGACGGCTTGCTGGCTGGAGTCGCGGGTCTGCTGAATCCCGCGGGCTTGTTCTACGTGTTGGCTTCGGCTCTGCCTTCGACTCTGGGGGCGAATGCCGGGCTACTCGCCTTGCCGAGCCTGATGCGGCGATGGGACCGCAGCTCGGGTGAGAGGGTTGAGCCGATACAGCGAAGCGCTGCGTGGATCGCGGCCGGCGCAGTCGTGAGTTTGCTGTTCATCGTTGTGTTGGGCCGCGGACTGACGTGGTCACGATAGGGCAGCCCAGCCGCGCTGCCATTGCCAGCAGCTCGCAAAACCGTCACAATCAAAGAGTCGCAGGCTCGAGCGAAAGACATGCCCCTTCCGGAAAGCACACGGGTACAGAATCGCTTCTGGACGGCCCCCAACCAGATCACGCTGTTGCGCCTCATCTTTATTCCGTTCGTAATTATGGCGGTCTTCGACGGCGACTGGCGTTGGGCGCTGGCGCTGCTGAGTGCCGCCGCTTTGAGCGACGCCCTCGACGGCCTGCTGGCTCGCGCTCTGCATCAGCAAACCTTGCTGGGGCAGTACCTGGATCCCCTGGCCGACAAGCTGCTACTGAGCTCGCTATTTCTGGTGCTCTCGTTCGTAAAGAAGATTCCCTGGAAATACACGGTGCTGGTCTTCAGCCGCGATCTCTGCCTTGTGGCCACGGCTGTCGTGCTTTACGCCACGGTGGGCTTTCGCGACTTCCGTCCCAGCATCTTCGGCAAGCTGAATACCGCCTGCCAAATCGCGACCGTCTTCTTTGTGGTGCTGGCGCAAGTGGTGGTCACTCGCTGGCTGGAGTTGCTGGTGAGAGGCCTGCTTTACGCGACCTTCGCCCTCACCACGATTTCCGGGGTGCATTATGTTCTGCTCACCGGGCAGCGCTTGCGCAAGGTGCAACACCGGCCTGCGACGTAGGCGGCGATTGACGACTGACAACTCCCCTAAGTGACAGCCCGCTCTGCACCCGCTAGCATTAAGGTTTGGATTTCTCCCAGGAGGCAATCATCATGGCGACGATGGAACAACGCGCAACCAGCGTCCACACCGGCGCGCAGCCGCGCACTTATAAGAATTTTATCGGCGGCGAATGGCTGGAGAGCCGCACGGCCCGCAGCTTCGAAAACCTGAATCCCGCCGACACCCGCGAAGTGGTCGGCATCTTTCAGAAATCCGATCGCGAAGACGTCAACATGGCGATTGAGGCGGCAAAACAGGCTTACAAGAAATGGCGGCTGGTGCCCGCGCCCCGTCGGGCCGAGATGCTGTTCAAAGCGGCCGGCATCCTCATGGAGCGCAAAGAAGAATACGCCCGCCAGATGACGCGCGAGATGGGCAAGGTGATCAAAGAGACGCGCGGCGATGTGCAGGAAGCGATCGACTGCGGCTACTACACGGCCGGCGAAGGACGCCGCCTGTTCGGGCCCACGGTGCCCTCGGAGCTGCCCAACAAGTTCGCCATGGCGGTGCGCCAGCCGCTGGGCGTCTGCTGCATGATCACGCCGTGGAACTTTCCCATGGCAATTCCCTCGTGGAAGCTCTTCCCTGCCCTGGTCGCCGGCAATACGGCGGTCATCAAGCCGGCGCAGGACACGCCGCTCTCGACGTTTAATTTCGTGCAGGCGCTCACCGACGGCGGCATTCCGGCCGGGGTGGTCAACCTGGTCACCGGCTTCGGCAGCGAGATGGGATCGGCAATGGTCGAGCATCCCGATGTGCGCGCGGTTTCGCTCACCGGATCGACCGCCGTGGGCCGAGTGGTGGGAACGGAAGCGGCCAAGACCTTCAAGCACTGCTCGCTGGAGCTGGGCGGCAAGAATCCGATGATCGTGCTCGACGACGCCAATCTGGACCTGGCGCTGGATGGCGCGTTGTGGGGCGCGTTCGGCACCACCGGCCAGCGCTGCACCGCGACCAGCCGCATCATCGTGCAGAAGGGCGTGTACAAGAAGTTTGTCGATGAACTGGTGGCGCGCGCGCAGAAGCTGAAGGTCGGCAACGGACTCGACGAAACCGTAGACATGGGGCCGGCGATCAACTCGTCGCAGATGGAGACTGACCTGAAGTACATCAAAATCGGCAAGGACGAGGGCGCCAAGATGCTGTGCGGCGGGCATCGCCTGGAAGGCGAGCTGTACAACCATGGCTGGTTCGTCGCGCCCACCGTGTTCGCCGATGTCGATCCCAAGATGCGCATCGCGCAGGAAGAAATCTTCGGGCCGGTCGTCTCCATCATTCCCTGCGATGGGATGGAGAGCGCAATCGAGATCGCTAACGACATCGAGTACGGATTGTCGTCATCGATTTACACCAAGGACGTGAACAAGGCGTTCACCGCAATGCGCGATTTATATGCCGGCATCACCTACATCAACGCGCCCACGATTGGCGCGGAAGTACACCTGCCGTTCGGCGGCGTAAAGGCCACCGGCAATGGCCATCGCGAGGGCGGCATTGGTGCTATCGATTTCTACACCGAGTGGAAGTCGGTCTACGTGGATTATTCCGACAAGCTGCAGAAGGCGCAGATCGACCGGCCGGAATGAGCCCGGCCGTGTAAGGACGCGATCATGGTTACGAAAGCAACAGCAGAAGTTTTTGCCGCGCGCCGCATGGCCAATGTGCGCTATGCCATTCGCGATCTCGCCGTCGTCGCCGAAGAAGTGGCGCGCGAGGGGCACGAGATCCTGTATCTCAACATCGGCGATCCCTGCAAATTTGACTTTCACACCCCGCCGCACATGATCGAAGCGGTGCTGAAGGCGATGGTCGATGGGCACAACGGTTACGCTGAATCGCTCGGCATTAAGCTGGCCCTGGAAGCGATTCGCAATGAGGCTGAGCGCAACGGCTTTCGCGACATTCGCAGCATCTTCATCGGCTACGGCTCGGGCGAGGTCATCGACAGTTGCCTGACCGCGCTGCTGAATCCCGGTGACAATGTGCTCACGCCCAGCCCGGAGTATCCGTTGTACGGCGCGATTCTGGCCAAGCTGGATTGCCCGGCCAATGCCTACGATCTGGACGAGGACAACGGCTGGGAGCCGGACGTTGTGGACATGGCGCGCAAGATCAACTCGCGTACGCGCGCCATCCTGCTGATCACGCCCAACAATCCCACCGGCGCGGTGTACTCGCGGCCCACGCTGGAAAAAATCCTGGAGCTGGCGCGCGAGCACAACCTGATCATCTTCGCCGACGAAATTTATGACAAGCTGATCTTCGATCCCGCCGAGAAGCACGTCTCCATTGCAACCCTGGCGACCGATGTTCCCATCGTCACCTTCAACGGATTGTCGAAGGCGTATCTTGTTCCCGGCTGGCGGATCGGCTGGGCGATTGCGACCGGGCCGAGCGAGGCGCTGCATCCTTATATGGAAGCGGTGCACCGTCTGCTGCGGGCGCGATTGTCGGCGCCGCATCCCTTCCAGCACGCTGTCAAGCCGGCGCTGGAAGGGCCGCAGGGCCATCTGCCGGAGGTGCTGCGCAAGCTGAAGCGCCGCGCCGATCTCACGGTCGCATGGGCCAGTCGCACGCCGCTGGTGAAGCTGACGCCCCCGAAGGCTGCCTTTTATGCCTATCCGACGCTGGAGATTCCGGACGACGACCTGACGTTTGTCACCGACCTGCTCAAGCAGAAGCATGTGCTGACGGTACATGGCTCGGGTTTTGGCGAGAAGGCGGGCACGCGGCACATGCGAATCGTCTTTCTGCCAGCCGAGCCAGTGCTGAGCGCGGCGTATGAGAAGATCACCGAGTTCATGCGGGAGCGGTACGCGTAAAGCGCTAGTCGCTCTTCGCTCTTCGCTCTTCGCTCTTCGCTCTTCGCTCTTCGCTCTTCGCTCTTCGCTTTTCGCTTTTCGCTTTTCGCCAGAATGCGCTGGAGTCTTCGCATCATGTCCACCTCAGCCACGACTTGAGTGTCAGCTTACACGGTGAGCTACTGCTGCTCCGGCGAAGAGCGAAAGGCGACTAGCGAAGGGCGAGCCGTAACGGGGACGCTGCATCGCAAACCATGATCGACATCCACTGCCACATCCTGCCGGGTATTGATGACGGCTCGCAGTCGTGGGAGATGACGGCGAAGATGTGCGCCATCGCGGCGGAAGATGGCACGACCCACATCGTTGCTACGCCCCACGCCAATGACGATTACGCTTACGACCGCAATCGTTTCACCGAAATGCTGGGCCAGCTTCACGACGCGGCGGACGGCAAGCTGAGCTTCACTCTCGGCTGCGACTTTCACCTTTCGCACGATAACGTGCGGGATGCGCTGGCGAATCCCTGCCGCTATACCATCGGCGATACGCAATACCTGCTAGTCGAGTTCAGCGATTACGGCATTCCGCCCAGCGCTGAGCAAGACATCTTCGCGCTGCGCAGTTGCGGCCTGGTTCCCGTCATCACGCATCCGGAACGCAATCAGCCACTGCGGAAGGCGCCGGAGATGGTGTTGCGGCTGATCGAGCAGGGCTGCCTGGTGCAAGTCACGGCCGATGCCGTGACCGGCGCCTGGGGCAGCCGGTCGCAGAAAATGGCGGAATGGCTGCTGCAGCGCGATTCCGTCCACGTGATTGCCAGCGATGCCCATGATCCGGTGCGTCGCCGGCCAATCCTGTCGCGTGCACGGGAGGCGGTGGCAGAGATGATGGGCGCTGAGGTCGCCGACGCGCTCGTCACCGCTAATCCGGAAGCAAATTGTCGAAGGCAAGAGTTTGCCGTATCCGCCGGCGTTCCGGTAGCTCCAGCACGTGTCCGTGTTGAGAAATTGCCGCCGGCAGCGCCAGTCTTCGCCGATGCTTCTATAATCGAAGGATCGCATGGCCTCTACTGCGTCCCCGGTTCGTCCGCCTAAATCCAAATTCGCTTTTCGCGCCGTAATCGTTGTCCTGGGACTGCTGCTAATCGCGTTCCTCGCCTTCGACGCCTGGTTCTATCGCGCGGTGCGGGATTCGCTGCCACAACGCGACGGCACCATCCACCTCGCCGGCCTCACCGCCCCGGTGACGGTGACCTACGATCACTTAGGCGTGCCTAATATCTCTGCCGCCAATTTGCCTGATCTCTTTTTCGCGCAAGGATACATCACGGCGCAGGACCGGCTGTGGCAGATGGATACGACGCGCCGCTTCGCCGCCGGGGAACTGGCAGCGGTTTTGGGGCCGAAATATCTGAAATACGATCCCGAGCAGCGCATCCTTGGGCTGCGGCAGGTTGCGCAGCGCACCGCGGCCAGCATGGACCCGCGCGATCGCGCCCACTTTGAGGCGTATGCCGCCGGCGTCAACGCCTACATCCAGCAACATCGCAAGAGCCTGCCGCTGGAGTTCCGCTTTCTTGGCTACTCCCCGCACTACTGGACGGTGGAGGATTCCCTGCTGGTTGGATTGTCGATGACGGAGTTCCTCAACCACGGGTTGTACAAGCAGAAGCTGGAGAAAGAGAAAATTCTGGCGAAGCTCGGCCCGGAGCTAACCGCCGACTTGTTCGTCAATACTTCATGGCGCGACCATCCGCCGGACGCGGACAATAGCTCGCTCGATCTCGAGAATGAGATTCAGGGCGAGAGCACACCCGAGCAGAATGAAGATCCGGGAGCACGAACTGCGATACCGCAACGGAGACCACAAACGCGCTCCCCGTTGGAGGTGTCATCCCGAGTGCATCCGGGGTCCCCGGCGAGGGCCGCTTTTGCCCTCGCTGGCGTGAAGGAGGCGACCTTCTTTTGCTCGCCGGAGTCGAGAGACCTGCTTTTTCCGAGACAAGCTGCTGCCTCCGCGAATAGCAGGTCCTTCGACGGCACGCCCGCCCAACCCGCCAAAAGCGGGTCGGAAAAAACATGCGGGCGCTCCGCTCAGGATGACACCTTTAAGAAAATTACGTATGTGCTCGGACTCGCGCAGGATAACGACGCCCCCCGTCCCGGCTCCAACAATTGGGTCGTCTCCGGCGCGCATACCGCTTCCGGCAAGCCGCTTTTGTCGAACGATATGCACCTGGACCTCACCATCCCCGATGTCTGGTACGAGGCGCACCTCACCGCAGGCGACTTCGACGTTGCCGGCGTGACCCTGCCGGGCATGCCGTATGTCATCGTGGGGCACAATCGCCGCATCGCCTGGGGCTTCACCAATCTCGGCCCCAATGTCGAAGATCTATACATCGAGAAATTCAATGACCAGGGCGAGTACCTCACGCCGCAGGGCTGGGTGAAGCCCGAACATCGCCAGGAGATCATCCAGGTGAAAGGCGGGCACGAGGTCACGCTGGATGTGGTGAGCACGCGGCATGGACCGATCATCAGCGGCCTCATCCCGGGCGAGAAGCGCGAGTTGGCGCTGAAGTGGACCATCTACGATTCTCGAGCTTGCCGCATTCTTTTCTTTGCGGTGGATTCGGCCGGGAACTGGCAGGAATTCCAGGCGGCCTTTTCGCAATTGGGCGCGCCTGCGCAGAATGTGGTTTACGCCGATGCGGACGGCAACATCGGCTATCAGGCTACGGGGCTGATTCCGATTCGCGCATCCTCCACCCCTACCACCGCAAAACCAGCGATCGTTGGGGACCCCGGCTCCTCCACCCCAACAACCGCAAAACCAGCGATTGTTGGGGACCCCGGCTCCGGCGAGGGCGACGTTCCGGTCCCCGGCGACGACGACGCGCATGAATGGACCGGCTACGTTCCCTATGACAAGCTGCCCAGCATCTACGATCCGCCGTCGGGAATCATCGCCACCGCTAATGGCCGCGTCACGCCTGAAGGCTATCCGTATGAGCTCAGCCTCGAATGGATGCCGCCGTATCGCACCCAGCGCATCTACAAACTGCTCGACGCGCCCAAGAAGTTCACGCCGGCGGACATGCTGGCCATCCAGACCGACGTGGTCTCAGCGTTCGATCGCTTCTGCGCCGAGCGCTTTGTGTATGCCGTAGACCACACGCCCGGCGCATCGGCTCGCGCCCGGCAGGCCGCCGATCTGATGCGCAAGTGGGATGGCGCGATGGACACTGATTCCGCCGCGGCTACCATCGCAGTCTACTCGCGCGACAAGCTGAAGGAGTTGCTGCTGAAGCCCAGGCTGGGCGACGATTGGCAGCAATACAAGTGGTTCATGTGGCCGGTATGGCTAGAGAACGTGTTGGAACACCAGCCGACGAGCTGGCTGCCGCCGGGTTCTTCCAGCTATAACCAGCTCCTGACGGCGGCCGTCGAAGGCGCGGTCAACGACTCCAGCGCGACACATTCGCTCGCGCTATGGAGGTGGGGGCGCGTGCACCAGGTGGACATCACGCATCCTTTCTGGAGCCACTTCCCCATCCTGAAAAGCAATGTCGGGACGGGCAGCCTGCCGCTCTCGGGCGACACGGAAACCATCAAGCAGGTGAAGGGGAACTTTGGGCCATCCGAGCGCCTCACCGTCGACTTCTCCGATCTGGACGCCACGACGCTGAACCTTGTGAATGGCGAGTCTGGCGACATCTTCGACTCCCACTACGATGATCAGTGGGACGCCTATTATCAAGGCCAGACGTTTACGCTGCCCTTCTCGCCCGATGCCGTGCAGCACGCGGGAATGCATCACCTGACATTGGAGCCGTGAAAAATAGTGGCTAGTGGCCAGTGGTCAGTGGCCAGTTACAAACCGGGCAACAGAGAACAGGCGCTTAGGAAATAGCGTGAACCTGAATGCGCTCTGGCCAGCAGCTTCTCGCGAATTGAGCTGCAACGGAATGGCTCCAGCCACCGCACAGGCGATTCTTGAAACTTGGCGAGGGGGAACTGACCACATAGTCACTGACCACTGGCCACTTCTACGGATCCACCTGCACGATGCCGTAAAGCGCCCCGGTAAAGACAAGCTCCGGCGCTGGCTGCAGGCTATCGTTGGTAGTGTTGTAGATGTTCACGTATCCGCCTTCAATGGCGTAGACAATATCGCGTCCGCCAACCGCCAGCAGGCTGGTGATCGCGCCTCGCGGCGGTAAGGGAGGATCCGGGGTATTGTTGCTGACGTCAACTACAGAAAGGCAGCCCCTGGTTCTGTTGCTGCAAGTGGTGGCGCCGATGTAGAGCTTGCTGTTTTTCGCCAGCGCCATGGTGGTGTGAAATCCGTCACCGATGGGCACCGGATTGGCGGTCAAACGCGTCATGTTGCTGGTGTTCACCGCGTCAAAGGTGGAGGTTGTGCCGGGAGGAACGGGACTGCCGGCGACATAGAGAGTCGTGCCGTTCAGCAGGCCTACACTGGCGCCTCCCACGGTCACCCTGGCCGTGATCGTATGCGAAGGAATATCGAGCTGCGCCACCGAAGCCGACCCGCTGGAGCCGCACTCCGGCCCGCAATTGATAACGTAAGCGGTGTTGCTGTCGCCGCCGAAGAACGCGTTCACGGGCCGGGCGAAACCAGGAATGTTCACGTAGGTCACGGTGCTGGTGGTTGTGTCAATTGCCACCACCGAATCCGAGTTGTCCGAGAACACCAGCAGATATTGCCCATTGGGACTGATAGCGTCGTAACGGGCGGCCGCGACGGTAAGATTGGCGATGTTGGTCTGGCTGGAAACATCCCATACCTGCACCATGCCGGCGCGCCCGCTGCCGACGCTCGCGTTGGGTTCGGGCACATAGACCTTGCTGCTATCTGGGGAAAATATCGCCATTGAGGTCGCAGATGCCAATGGCAGAGTGCCGGAGACCGATTCCGAGGCGTTGTCCACCAGGTACAAAACATTGCTGCTGGGATCATAGACTAGAGTTTTGGTGGCGTCCGGACTCAGCACTTCAAACGTGACGGAGGTGGAGACAGGAATGCTCACCGCCTGTCCTTGCACAAGCTGGCCCGCTGAGTTGACGGTCTGCCCCGTGAAGCTCGTCGTGTCGTTCTGGGTATCGACGACCTGCAGAACTCCGGCATACTGGTTGCTGATGAAGGCGCGGTGCTGAAGATTGCTAACCGGGGTTGTCGAGGGGTTGCCGCCACACGCCGCCAGAGCCAGAAAAGCAATCAGAACGGGGACGAAGATGGCAAACCGCTTCAAGCGCTTGCCTGATAACAAATTAGGGTTCCGCATGGAGTGCTTTAAACGCTTGGATTATAACAGAGAGCAGCGCCAAACTGGCTTCGCTGCGATAGCGCATTCTCCCGATTTGCGATACAGTTCCAACTAAGCTTTCCGCTCTGATACTGGTTTGGGAACAGCATGTCAACAGGATTCCTTCCCCGCTTACAAAAGGGCGCTGTCTTATGCGACGGCGCCATGGGAACGCTGCTCTACGCCAAAGGCATTTACATCAACCGCTGTTATGACGAGCTGAACCTCTCGTCGCCGGACCTGATTCGCGGCATTCACCTGGACTACCTCAAGGCCGGGGCCGAGGTCATAGAGACAAATACCTTTGGGGCCAATTCGTTTCGCCTGGCAAAGCACGGATGTACGGACAAACTGGCCGACATCAACCGCCACGGCGCACGCCTGGCCCGCGAGGCGGCGAAGAATTTCGAGGCGCTGGTCGCCGGGGCGGTCGGGCCGCTGGGCGTGCGCATCGAGCCGCTGGGCAAGATCGCCCGCGAGGAAGCCCGCGATGCCTTCCGCCAGCAGATCGCCGCGCTGAATGAAGAAGGCGTCGATTTGCTGATTCTGGAAACGTTCGGCTACCTCGAAGAGTTGCACCAGGCGATTCTCGCCGCGCGCGATGTAAACCCTGGCTTGCCGGTCGTCGCCCAAGTCACCATCGACGAAGACGGCAACTGCCTGGACGGAGCGAGCCCCGAGCACTACGGCCCGCAACTCGAAGCCTGGGGGGCTGACGTGGTTGGCTGCAACTGTAGCGTGGGCCCGGTGGCAATGTTGGACGCGCTGGAGCGCGTGCGCGCCGTCACCAGCGCACCGCTCTCGGCACAGCCGAACGCCGGCATTCCCCGCTCGGTGGAAGGCCGCAACATCTATCTTTGCTCGCCCGAGTACATGGCCAACTTCGTGGAGGGCTTCGTCAATGCCGGTGTGCGGCTGCTTGGCGGCTGCTGCGGCACCACGCCCGAGCATATCCATACGATGAAGCTGTTTCTGCGCGTGGGCGCGGCGCGCACTTCGTCGTACAAAGTCGCGAAGACCACCGAGGCCAAGCCGGTCGAGCCGCCGCCGCTGCGCGAGCGTTCTGCGCTGGGCCGCAAGATCGCCGAGGGCGAATTCGTCACCATGGTGGAAATCGTGCCGCCGCGCGGCATTGACGCCAAGCGCGAGTTGGAGGGCGCGAGGTTTCTGAAATCCGTCGGCGTGGACGCCATCAACATTCCTGACAGCCCGCGCGCCTCGGCCCGCATGAGCAATCAGGCGCTGTGCCTGCTGGTGAAACAGGAAATCGGCATCGAACCGGTGCTGCACTACACCTGCCGCGATCGCAATGTACTGGGCATTCAGTCGGACCTGCTGGGCGCGAGCGCCATCGGCATTCGCAACCTGATTTGCATTACCGGCGATCCCCCGAAGATGGGTGACTATCCCGACGCGACCGCGGTCTTCGATGTCGATTCGATCGGCCTGGTGAACATCGTCCACAACTTGAACCGCGGCCTCGATATCGGCGGCAATCCCACGGGAAATTCGACCGGATTTGTCGTCGCTGTGGGGGCCAATCCCGGCAGCCCCAACATCGATGAGGAGATCCGCCGCTTCGAATACAAGGTCGAGGCCGGGGCGGAATTCGCCGTCACGCAGCCGGTCTTTGACGTTCGCCTGCTGGAGCAATTCCTGCGCCGCATTGAGCATTGCCGCGTTCCGGTGGTCGCGGGCATCTGGCCGCTGACCTCAACGCGCAACGCCGAGTTCATGAAAAACGAGTTGCGGGTGTCGATTCCCGACGAGATCTTCGCCCGCATGGCAAAGGCTACGACCGCCGATGCCGCTCGCGCCGAAGGCGTGGCCATTGCACGCGATATGCTGGCCGCCGTGAAGCACATGGTGCGAGGCGCGCAGATTAGCGCTCCCTTTGGCCGCTACTCCTGCGCCGTTGATGTGCTGGAAGCTCTGGGCAGCCGCAAGAGCGCCGCGGTGTAGCGCCTGTAACCTAGCTTCGTAGCGTCCATGCAAAATATCCGCGGCTAGGGTGGAAGCGCCGGGCTTTAGCCCGGCAGAGTTCCGCGCCGCAAGGGGTGGCTTAGCCGCGGCCCCCCGGGGCTAAACCATCGCCTTGGGCACGGCTAAAGCCTGATGGTCCTCCATTGTCATCCACTCAGCTTCCGCATGTCATACCCCGCCCAAGGTCGATTTCTGTGGAAAATTAACATCCGCTGAGGAAAACTTGAATTACAATCCCGCTTAGAGGTTCGAATTGCCCAAGTTTGAAGAGTGCCTGGATCGGCTGGAGAAGATCGTAGCGGAGCTGGAAAAGGGTGATGTCTCGCTGGATCGGGCGCTGGAACTCTTCGATGAAGGCATGAAGCTGTCAGGTTCCTGCCGGAAAGAACTGGAAGAAGCCGAAGGCAAGGTTGAAATCTTGCTCAAGCGCAACGGCAAGTTTCAGTCCGAAGCCTTCGAATCGGTAAGCCAAGCCAGCGAGGCTGCAAAGTAGCGCTCGCGAGTTAACTTGTAATTTGCCGCGTCGGGCGGCAGAGCAACTCGTTCAAACAGATATCAGTTACTTGATGGCGTTGAGCCATTCTTCGCCAGAGTCGATAGAGAGAGGTTTGGTCATGCGGCCTATCAACGTTGTTCTCGCACACCACGATGCAGCCTCGGCCGAGCGTCTGGCTGTATCGCTGGGAAAGGAATTTCGCAATCTCATACTGGCGAGGTCGGCGGAAGAGGCGCGGTCCGCAGTGTTGCGTTTTCGTGCGCCCTTTGCGGTTGTCGATCTGGAGCTCATCGATTTCGCAGAATTGAACCGCTTGTGCAGCGAATTCCCGTCGACGGCCTTCGTCGGGATCCACCGGCTGGCCGACGATCGGATGTGGAGTCAGGCGCTCACCATGGGCGCGGTGGATTGCTGCTACTCCAACGATCTACACGGTATTTTGCTGGCCTCGGAGCGGTACGTCGTGCTAAGCCGCGCCCGCCCCGCCGCAGCTTGAGAAAAACAACCTATCCGGCGCGATAAAAAGGCCTGCCCCAGGCTCTGGGGAGGCCGTGCTTGAGATCAGATAGTGCGGCGCTTGGGCGCCGCTTTTTTTGTGGGAGGGGGATAACAACCCCGATAGGGCTCCGCTAACGCCCGAATGAATATCCGATGGTGACGCCGGCACGCGAGACATTTCCACTGGCGAATTCCACATTGTTGTGGATGAAGTACTGGCGAAACTCCGGCATAACGAAAATTCCGCCGTGCACATAGAAGCGAATGCCCGCCCCAACGTCGCCCAGGAAGTGATTGCTGCTGACGTAATTGGTACAGCTATAGAAGTTGCAGAAATAGGTCGGCGTGTAGAAGCGAGTGCTGAGGCCGCCGATTCCGCCCAGCAATTCCAATTGCACATGTTTGCCCAGGGGCGGCGCGTAGATGGCATTGAAATCGTACAGGATGGGCCGGTAGGGCTGATTGCCGAAGTAATAACCCTGGCTAGCGCGCCAATTGACTTCGCCCTGCACACCCATGTGATGCCAGAACAGATAGTCTCCGCTGAAGCCGAGGTACGTCCCGCCGGACATCGATTGCAGCAGGACGCCCGCCGAATTGGTCTTCGTAGAAGGCGCGATCAGCGTCCCCACTCCGAAGCCAATATCAAATTGTTGAGAAGATTGTCCGTAGTACTGGGCACGCGCCATGGTTGCCGTGAACACCAGGCAGACAAATAGGCCAAATGCGATTCGTTGCGTCACATGTTCCTCCGAGCAACTAAACCCTAGTTGGATGCAGATGTAGCTGTGCCTGGCAAGGGCTACTGGAGCACAGAAAATTGGTACAGAAATTCGCCAATGCGAGCCGAGGCGGCGGCCGAAGGTGGGCTTCCGTACGCTGTGTCAGGGATCCCGGGGGCGTTGCTGCGAACCCATGGCAGCATTTCCTGAGGTGCGTAAAAGTTTCCCCCGACTCCAGACCGTCACGGCCCTAAATAGCTTTGTTTTCTTTCGCACCGTGTTTGGCATGGACCATGCACTTTGCCTACCCGGCGGGCCGGCACTCCGTAGATGCAAGCCAGCGTGAGATGCAAGCCAGCGTGCCCTGTGTCCGACATGCACAATCTCGAAATCGCGTCGGAGGAGACCGTCATGACCATCACTGCGATGTATCCGGGAGCGTACATGCAATCACGCCGCAAAGCCATTCTCTGTCTGTGTTATGACACCAATGTCCTGCAGGTCCGTCGCATGGTTCTGGAGCGCTTCGGCTACAAAGTTTTTCCCAGCAGTTCGGTAGAGGACGCCAAGACGGTTGCCGAAGACCAATGTCCTGACATGTTGCTCATGGACAACAGCTATCCGGAAGTTGACTTTGAGCCGGTGGCGCGCCAAGTCAAGCAGATCTGTCCGGAGACGATCGCCGTGGTGCTATCGCCCTACTACTATGGGGCGCGCAACGGCGCCAGCGGGGCCATCGACCGCTTCCTAGTCAGGGACGATGGGCCCGACGCGCTGATCTTGCAAATCGAAGAGCTCTTCGGGGAGCAGCGGCCAAGCGCCGCGTCCGGTGCGATGTGAGCGCGTAGTTTGGAATCTGCCCCGAGATCGCACTCTTCTAGGAGCGGCGGTCCGCCTGAACCCGAAGCCCAAGAAAATAACCTCGTTGGAAGCGCTCGTTTTATTTGTGCCGCTCCTTCCCAAAGCTGAACCCCAAAAGCGGAATGTTCCCAAACACGAAACCCGTCCTGCCAACTTCTCTTTTCGCCTTTGCTTCGTATCCGCTTGATGCGCTATAGCTTAGCTTTGCCGGGAATTTCCCCTGTGTCGTGGCTGCGTACGTGCATTTACTGCTAGCGATCGCAAGTTCAGAGCACGAACAGCAGGTGGGCAACGAGATGAACACGCAACTGATGAAATCGGTTGGAACGGCCGGTCCTCACGCGGCAAATGCGGCCGTCATTCTCTTGGTCGAAGACGAAATGGTGGTGCGCGAAGTCACGCGCCAGGTGCTGCAGCACGCCGGTTATCTGGTGTTGGAGTCCAGCGGGCCGCGCGAAGCGCTGCGCCTGGTCAGCCAACACCAGGGCCGCATCGATCTGTTGCTCACCGACGTGGTCATGCCGGAGATGAACGGCGCTGACCTGGCCTGCCGCCTGCACGATATACAGCCGGGACTGAGGACCGTGTTCATGTCGGGCTACGCGGAAAGCGATATCGCGCAGAGCATCAGCCGGATGTCGGCCCTGCACCTCCAAAAGCCGTTCACCGTAGACGGGCTGTTGTCTCGCATCGGCGAGGCCCTGCACGCGAGCTTGCCGGCGGGGTGAGGCGGCCCTGGCAGGATGCTGAAAAAACAGCCACTCAAGGATTAAAGATGAGGATTTGTTTTCGCGCCCATCCGCCCAGCCTCAGGGCGGCTTTCCGCCCCCATTTCCGCCGCACTCTGCCCAGCCCCGGGACCGCTTGGGGCCCCCATTTCCGCCGCACTCTGCCCAGCCCCGGGACCGCTTGGGGCTCCCATTCCCGCCGTACTCTGCCCAACCCCAGGGCGGCTCGGAGGCCCGGATGGCGCCTCGCTGCCGGCGGCGGGGCTGGTAAGGATCACCACATCCACCCGCCGGTTGAGCTGTCGCCCTCTGGCGGTGTCGTTGCTCGCGACCGGGTGAAACTCGGCATAGCCGGCCGCCGACAGCCGCTCGGACGGGATGCCGTATTGCTCGCCCAGCACCCTCACCAAGCCGGTGGCTCGCGCGGTCGATAACTCCCAGTTCGAGGCGTACTGCGCGGTATGGATGGGCACGTTATCGGTGTGGCCCTCAATCCGCACAGCGAAACAGTGCTCCTTCAGTATCGCGGCGACGCGGCCAAAAGCCGCTTCTGCGCCCGGCTTGATGGTCACCGAGCCGCTGGCGAAGAAACCCATTTCCCGCAGGCTCACTACCAAGCCGTCCGGCTCCATGTGCAGCGCGACTTCGTTGCGCTTGATCTCGGCGGCCAGCGCGCGCTCCAGTTCGCGGCGCACCGCGTTGATATCTTCCGGCTTGGCATACGCGCCCAGTTGCTCCCGCCCGCCTGGCGCCCAACGCGAGAGGTCTTGCGCAGCATTGACCGAGGTGGGCAGAGTGATCTTCGGATCACCTTGTCCTATCTTGTGATCGTCCTTATCGAAGACACCCAGCTGCTGAAAGGCGGAGCGGATGGCGTCCGACAGGCGCATGGCTCGTTGTTTATCGACCTGCGCCGAGGCGTAGAGGACGACGAAGAAAGCGAACAGCAGCGTCACGAAATCGGCGTAGGACACCAGCCAGCGTTCGTGGCTGATTTGCGCAAACGGACGGCGGCGGCGTTCCTTCATGACAAACTGCTCGCCGCCGTTGGCGTCACTTTCCCCGGCTCACGCAGAAAACCGATCAGCTTACTCTCCAGCATTCTGGGATTCATTCCCTCCAGGATCGAGACCACTCCCTCCAGGGTCATGTCGCGGACCATTTGCTCATCGCGCAGGCGCAGACGCAATTTGCCCGCGCTTGGCAGGAAGAAGAGATTGGCCGAGGCCACGCCATAAACCGTGGCCACAAACGCCACCGCAATGCCTTTGCCCACCTCGTTAATGTTGTCCAGGTGCTGCATGACCTGGATGAGCCCGAGTACGGCGCCGATGATGCCGATGGTGGGAGCGAAGCCACCTGCCGATTCGAAGACCCTCGGGATGTTGTCCTCGTATTCGGCCTGATTGTCGATCTCCAACTGCATCATCTTGCGCAGCTCCTGTGGTTCGGTGCCGTCCACCGCCAGCATCAAAGTTTTCTTGAGAAAAGGATCGTTGATGCCGGGCAACTCGGTATCCAGCGAGACCATGCCTTGGCGCCGCGCTTTGTTGGCGAAGACCACAAGTTGCCGCACAATCTGCTGCGGATCCAGCTTGTGTTCGAAGAAGACCTGCACCAGCCGGCGAAAGGCCGTTGCCACCACCGGCATGGGATATTGCAGGAGCACGGCGCCCAGGGTCCCGCCAAAGACAATGATGGCCGCGGTGGGCTGCAGCACCTGCGAGAGCTTGCCGCCCTCCAGCAACAGGCCGGCGGTTATGCCTCCCAGGCCGACGATTAGCCCCGCAAAGCTGCTTTTATCCACGTTCCGGTCCCTCGGGGTTGCGCAGCGGCGCGGCCGAGTCCTTCTCCTGACAGGCGGATTCGAGCGCAGGCCTTCTCAGGATGGAGCGGCGATAGTCGCGTACTCGCTCAATCACCTGCTCGGTGGTCTCCCGCACCACCAGCTTTTCGCCGTTCACGAGGGTAATGACCGTATCCGGCGCCTCTTCCACGTACTTGATGAGGTCGCAGTTGACGGCCAGGCGCGTATTGTTCAAGCGGGTGAGCTGGATCATGCGGACACCTCGGCCGGGGGGAATTTAAGGTGCAAAGAAGGTATCGGCAAAAGTTGCCTAGGGCTTGATGGCCGCTCTTCGCTCTTCGCTTGTCGCGGTGCACTGTTCGAGCTTGTCCTTAGTTCTCCTGTCCTCCGTCAGAAGCTCTCAGAAAAGTCGTCGCTCGCCGAGAACTGCGGACGGAAGCGAAAAGCGAAGAGCGAAAGGCGATGCAATCCTTAGATCGCTCTTAGAAACTTTGGAGCGCGACCTGCACATATAAGAATCGGAGGCCAGGGACAGTTTTTATTAAAGCTGATTTGCCGTGACGCCGATAAGGTGGTTGAACACGCAAAGGTTCCGCCGGTCACAGAGAACCCGGCAGCACATCTGCGGGGAACGACCTCCCGATCGAGCTCGGGCAGGTGGAACATGAGAGGAGAACTAGCCCATGGCAATCAGCATTCTGAGCAACATTCCTGCCCTAGCCGCGGAGAACCAGTTGTCGATCACGCAGACCAGTCTGGACAAGACCCTGCAGCAACTGGCTTCCGGTTCACGTATCAATACCGGCGCGGATGACGCTGCCGGCCTGGCCATTGCCGATGGCTTGCAGGCCAACGTCACCGCCCTGACCCAGTCGGCGCTGAACGCTACCGAAGGCGTGGGCAAACTGCAGGTCGCCGATGGCGCCCTTTCGCAGGTTACCAGCCTCCTGAACCGCGCCGTCACCCTGGCTACCGAGTCGGCCAACGGCACCGTAAACGATGGTTCGCAACGCCAGGCGCTGGACGCCGAATTCCAGTCGATCGCGGCGGAAATTAACCGTATCGGCACCGACACCACCTACAACGGCTCGCAGGTCTTCACCGGCGGGACGACGAACTACAACCAGGTCGTGACCGCCAGCGAGTCTCCGTTGGGGCTGGCCACCGCCGCCAGCGGCACGCTGACGATCAACAGCGGATCGACCGCCCTCTACACGACAAAGGCGACGGACACGACAGTAGGCGCAGTGATCAGCGACATCAACAGCTCCGGCAAGGGGCTGGTGGCGGCGCTGAACAGTAATGGCCAGCTCATGATCACCGACGCGGAAAACCGCGGGACCACGCAGGCTACCGCGCTGAACGCCGACGCCATCAGCGGCAGCTTCTACATGGGCACGGCCGCCCCCACCAACTACAACCAGTTTGCCACTGCTACCGGAGTCAACCTCACCGATGCGGTAAGCGGGACCTTGAACATCACGCCCAACGGCGGCACCCTCTTCACCACCAAAGCCAGCGACGCCACGGTGCAGGACGTGATCAACGACATCAACACCAACGGCACGGCCGACGGGCTGTCGGCAGCGCTGCAAAACGGGAAACTGGTGGTCACCGATACCCAGAGCCGCAGTACCGCTGTGGGTAATGAAATGGCGGTTGACGTTGCTACCGGCACCTTCCAGATCGCCGGCGCCGCCCCTACCTTTACTGCGACTACAGATCCGTCCGTAGTTAACACCACCAACTCCAGCAGCATGAACGTCTTCCTGAGCGACTCGACGACTGCCGGCAGCAGCACCATCTCGGTGCTTCTGGGCACCTTCGACTCCGGCAACATGAACGGTATCTCCATCGCCAACGACAACCTGCAGACGTCCGCGGCGGCGCAAACCGCGCTGACCGACATCAACAACGCCATCGCGCAGGTGGCGGCGTTGCGCGGCTCCATCGGCGCCGGCATCAACCGGCTGGATGCGGCCACCAACGTCATGAACAACCAGACGCAGAACCTCTCCTCTGCCGAGGACGGCATCCGCGCCGCTGATATTACGCAGACGGTGGCCAACTTGACCAAGTATCAGATCCTGAGCCAGACCGGCATTTCCGCCCTGGCGCAGGCCAACCAGATGCAGCAGATGGTGCTGAAGCTGGTGCAATAACCGCGAACCATTCTGCCGGCGTGGGCAGCCGGCTTTGGGACACTAGATGGTGATTAAAGCTGGCTGCCCCAGCGCCGATAAAGTGGTTGAACAGACAAAGGTTCCGCCGGTCACAAAAATCCCCCGGCAGTGCACCTGCAGGAACGATCTCTGATCGAGCTCGGGCAGGTGGAACCATGAGAGGAGAATTTAGATCATGGCAATCAGCATTCTGAATAACATTCCTGCCCTAGCCGCGGAGAACCAGTTGTCGATCACGCAGACCAGTCTGGACAAGACCCTGCAGCAACTGGCTTCCGGTTCACGTATCAATACCGGCGCGGATGACGCTGCCGGCCTGGCCATTGCCGATGGCTTGCAGGCCAACGTCACCGCCCTGACCCAGTCGGCGCTGAACGCTACCGAAGGCGTGGGCAAACTGCAGGTCGCCGATGGCGCCCTTTCGCAGGTTACCAGCCTCCTGAACCGCGCCGTCACCCTGGCTACCGAGTCGGCCAACGGCACCGTAAACGATGGTTCGCAACGCCAGGCGCTGGACGCCGAATTCCAGTCGATCGCGGCGGAAATTAACCGCATCGGCACCAACACCACGTATAACGGCTCGCAGGTCTTCACCGGCGGGACGACGAACTACAACCAGATCGACGCCAATTTGGGCACCGCCGCCGGCCTCCAGACCGCGGTCAGCGGAACGCTCAAGATTGAGACCGCCGGCACCACGCCAACCGCCATTTACACCACCAAGGCCACCGATGCCACGGTTGGCGACGTGATCACCGATATCAACAATTCCGGGAAAGGCCTGGTAGCCGCTCTGGACAGCAACGGCCACCTGATGATCACCGACGCGGAAAACCGCGGCTCCACGGCGGCGACGGCGCTGGAGGCGGACACCACCACCGGCAACTTCTATGTTGGCGCTAACCATCAGTTCCAGTACAACCAGGAGACCAGCGGCACCACCACCTCAACTCTGGCCTCTGTCGTCACCGGCACGATAACCATTACGCCACACACTGGCACGGCGTTTACCACCAGCGCCAACGATACGACCATGGCGGCACTGATCAACGACATCAATACCAACAGCGGCGGCTACCAAGCGTCGCTCGACGGCGGCGCGCTGATCATCACCGATACCAATATGGGCAGCGACAGCGGCAACCCGCTGGCGGTCACCAACAACAGCTTCAAGATCGACAATGCTGCTCCGACCTGGGCCGCGGCCGATACCCAGCCGATGAACAACACCACCAACTCCAGCAGCATGAATGTGTTCCTGAGCGACTCGACGACCGCCGGCAGCAGCACCATCTCGGTACTTCTGGGAACTTTCGATGCCGGCAACATGAACGGCATCTCCATCGCCAATGACAATTTGCAGACGGCGGCGGCGGCGCAAACCGCGCTGACCGACGTCAACAACGCCATCTCGCAAGTGGCGGCGTTGCGCGGCTCCATCGGCGCCGGCATCAACCGGCTGGATGCGGCCACCAACGTCATGAACAACCAGACGCAGAACCTGTCTTCCGCCGAGGACGGCATCCGCGCCGCTGACATTACACAGACGGTAGCCAACTTGACCAAGTATCAGATCCTGAGCCAGACCGGCATCTCCGCCCTGGCGCAGGCTAACCAGATGCAGCAGATGGTGCTCAAGCTGTTGCAGTAGTTTGGCGCAGCCCCAGCCGGCGGTGGAGAACCTGCCTCCGCCGGTCAACACCGAGTTGCACGGGGGAGAAGGTGGGACTTTCGGGTCCCCCTTCTCTCCTTGCAGGTTCCCCCCGTCGGGCGAGGCTTAACGGTTTCGAAGAAAATTGGGCAGCGGATTGCTAAAACTACCCCTCAGGAGCCCCGAGCTCCGAAAAAGGAGTTGCGCCTAAATTATGGCCACCTTCAGCTCCGGTTACAGCGCCGCCCTAGGCGACATCCTCAGCCAAGTCAACGATGCTTTCAGCGGTAAGAGCACCGGCATTAACGTCAGCAGCGTGGTCAACGAGCTGATGCAAATCCAGCGACAGCCCGAAACCCAGATGCAGGCGGAGCAGACGACGATCAACTCGCAGATCAGCGCCCTGACTACGATAGGCACGCAGTTGACCACGTTGCAGAGCAGCGTGCAGGCGCTGGAAGACCCGGTCAGCGGGGCTCTGGCTCAGATGACAACCGGCTCCAGCGACTCCAGCGTGGTCGCGGCTTCGGCTGACACGACGGCGGTGGCAGGCACGCACTCCGTCACCGTCCAGCAACTGGCGACGGTTTCCAGCAGTTATTCGGCCTATATTCCTTCCGGCTCATCGCTGGCGGGGGCGACGATTACGGTCAACTACGGCCCTGACCCGAACAATCCCCTCAGCACCGACACCATTAACGTTCCCTCAACTGACACCACCCTGCAACAGGCGGCCGACTACATCAACCAGGGAAGCTATGGCGTAACCGCCAGCGTCGTCACCGACTCGCAGGGCTCACGGCTGGAGCTGACCAGCAAGACTTCCGGGGCGAACGGCAACCTTACGGTAACCAGTGGGGCCACCACTTTCACCAACTCGGTGGGACAGGACGCTCTGCTGAAGGTCGATGGTGTGCCCGTCGATAGCGCCACCAACAACGTAACCGGCGCGGTTACGGGAGTCACCTTCAGCCTGGGCGCTACTACCGACACGGCGGTACAAATTTCGGTTGAGCCCGACACCACCGGGGCTGCGACTGCCCTGTCGAATTTCGTCACCGCTTACAACGCGGTCATCGGCTCTATCAACAGCCAGTACACTCTCGATTCCAACGGCAAGGAAGGCGTGCTGTCCGGCGACAGCATGTTGCAAAGCTTGCAGAGCAGCCTGCTCAGCATGGTTTCCACCTCGGTAAGCGGGGTTGGCAACTACGTTAACCTGCAGTCGATGGGCATCGAGATGCAAAACGACGGCACGCTGCAGATTAACAGCGCAACTTTGAGCACCGCCCTGAGCAGCGACTACAGCGACGTAAAGGCCTTTTTCCAGTCCGCTTCGCCGCTGGGCTGGGGACAGATGGCCAACACCGAGATGATGCACCTCACGGATCCTACCCTGGGACCGGTGGCGGCCGACATCAACGGGTTGAACCAGACCAACAGCGATCTCAGCAACCAGATCAGCGACTTCGAGGCCAACATGACGGTGGTGCAGGCGCAGTTGACCACCCAGTACGGCAATCTGGACAGCTTGCTGATGCAATACCCCATGCAAATCATGGCAGCGCAGGCACAGTTGAGCAGCTTAACCGGCTCTACCAACAACAGCAGCACCAACACCAAGCTCTAGGGAACGCATGAAGACCATTGTGGAAGCAAGGCAGATCTACCGGGACGCAGCCGTACGCGGGGCGACTCCCATCGAGCTGGTCATCGTTCTTTATGATTCGGCGATTGAGGACATGCGGCGCGCGTTGAGTGCGATGCATGGCAATGACATCGAGGCGCGCGCCAGCAAGATCAGCCATGCCTTGATGGTGCTGCAGCAGTTGCAGGGCACGCTAGACTTTGATCGCGGCGGCAGTGCCGCCCGTCAGTTCGAGCAGTTCTACAACGTAATACGGGCAAAGCTGCTGGAAGCCCAAATGCGCGGCTCACGCGACCTGATGCAGCAGCAAATTCGCTATATGTCGGAGGTGCGCGATTGCTGGATGGCGGCCAAGCGCCTGCTACAGCCCTCAGGGGTTGCCACGCCGCCAGCCGGCATTGCCACCGCGGAAGGAGGCAGCGAATGGAGCGCCTAAACGAACAGGATGGCGTGGAATTACTGCGACAGGCCAATCAGTGCTTTGGCCGCTTCTTCACCCGCTTTTCCGGCGCGCCCGTCGTGGGCGACGACGAAGAAGTTAAGGCCATGATGCAGGTCGAAGAGGCACTGCAAGCGGTGGGACCATACCTGGATGGGCGCCTGCAAAGCAACCCCTCGGACGAGGTACGCGAGGAACTCGCCCGCTACCGCGACAACTTGCTCCGCCTACGCCTGGAGCTCACCGCCATGGAAAGCTCAGCCCTCGATGCTCGCGCACGCTTGTCCGCCCGCCAGAACCATCTGGAAGCGGCCAAAGAGTGGTGCGCCGCCTCGCGTACCATTGCGTGAAGAGCGCAAGTTTGGTACTTAATACTCCACATCCCTTATCTTAATCGTTGGCCGGACTATCAACTGTCCGGCCTCGCCTTGCCTGTCCGTCAGCGGACAGCCGGCTCTGAATCCGGACGAAATAGGCCGCGACCCCAAATCGCAACGGCGCAGAACTAGCTCTAGCGCACGTACTTAGTTGCAGTGCGGATTGGCCCCAAACGTGTACCCATGACAACGAATCGGGAGCGGCCCGACACCCAACGAGCGCAAGGTTCACCCCCCGCAGGCGCAAAAGCGGCGTCTGCCGGGACCCAGAGGACGCAGGCGCACGCCGGGGATCCCAAACTGCAATTGGCCACAAATCGCCTAACTGTCGGGTGGCTGCCGCGTCAGAAGAAGTTAGGAGGCAGTATGGAGCGCAGATACCTGGTTGCGGCTCTGGCGATCATTGCGACCTTCGCGGTGACCTCCCGCAGCTTCCGTGCGCTGGAAAACCTGTCGCAGGCTCGAAATCCCGGCGCCATGGCTGAGCCCAATTGCGGCTCGAATTCAGCGGTCGCCCGCGCCATGGCCAATGTTCGTTGCCGTGTTCTGACCAAGATCCGCACTCATCTGCATCTGCGCTCGCCGGACGAGGCGCAGTTGCAGGCGGAGATGCAACTGCCTGCTATCGGCACCAATGCGGAAATGGCAGCGCGGACGGCCCGGCAAGATGCCGCCGCAGCGCAATGCGCTCGCACCCAGGCGCTGCGCGAGGCGGATCGCGCTCGCCGCGACGCCATGCGGATCCAGCAGGAGGTCACGCGCTCGCTCCAGGCCAGTCCTGGCCCGACTTCTTTCGGGATAAATCCACCTCCCGGCCTGGACCAACAAATCCAAGCGCAGATGGCTCGCGCTGCCTCGCAACTGGCTGCCAGCAATGTGAAGCTGCAGATCGCTGCCGATCAACTGCGGGCGAACGCCAGCCGACTCGGCAATCTGAAACTGCCGGCCATCGACGTACGCGCCATACCCTCCGGTTCCCTGCACCGGCGTGTTCCTTGCGGCGTGGCGCAGGCACAATAGACAAATTCGGAAACGACCGTTCGCCTCATCGTTTCGGCGGCACGGTCGTTTCCGGAGTGCTCTTCGGGATTACTCCATCGTTATTGTTCGCCGGAAACGGCGGCGCGCCTACCGCGGCTCCTCGGTTGCATCGGCTGGCCACGGAGCGCACGTCGGAAGCCTGTATGCCGTTGGTCGCCGCATGGGAGCTTCCGCCTGGCCGGTTCTCGGACGCCGTGATCTCAACCTCGTGACCAACCAGGGAGCGCAAGAGCACTGTGTCGCCGGTCACGCGATACTGCATTCCATTGGGATCGGTCAGGGTGTAATTGCCGGGCGAGCCGCTGAGACATCCCCGAACCACGGTAGTCTGCGAATTGGGCGGGGTCCGGACCACCTGCGGATTCTGGTCTTGCGCTGCGGCTGACGAACTGTAGCCGATTCCGGTCTGCGCGAGCGCGGCCGGCGGGGCCACCAGCACCAACGCGACCAGCAAGAATAGTCGTTGCATTTTCCACCTCCAGAGGTTTTGTGAGCTGGAACTTCGCTTAATTGTTTGGAGCCTTGCTCGCGCGGGCGGGGTTGCAATTGCCTTTGCGCACCTGTTCGGTGAGAATCGCTCGACTACGGAGGCTCGGAAGGCACGGAGTTGAGCTTAAGAAAACTCGGATTAAGAGAATGCGCGGGCTGGTGGCTCGAAGCTCGTAGCGCAGGCTCGCCCCACTGGCTTACAATCTTTTGTCAGATGCGTTTTTTGGCAGCGATATTGCTTCCCTTCATCGCCGCAAGCTGGCTGGTGGCGCAGCAGAGCGCGGCGCCGGCTTCAGCAAGCGCGTCGCCCGCCGTTGCCGCTGGAGGGCAGACAAGTTCGCAGCCGCCGCAGCCTGCCTCGGAGTCGTCGCAACCCGGCTCACAAGCGCCCGCTACCCCGCCGTCGCAACCAGGCAGCACGCCTTCTCAGGACATCTCCGCTGCGTCTTCCCAGCCGTCGGCGGCAAAGCAGAATGCGGTCCCAGCGACTGCTGAGAAGACGGTGATCTTGCCCACGGTCTCGCACCGCGAGGCAGCCGAAGCCAAGCGCCAGTTCCAGGCGGGTGTGAAGCTAAAGAAGAAGGGCCATATCGACGCTGCCTTCGACAAGTTCTGCAGCGCCTCCGAGCTGGATCCGCGCAACGTCAATTACCTCACGGCGCGCGAGTTCACGCGCGAGGAACTGGCCATGCGGGCGCTCGAAGCGGGCAACAAGGCCATGCTGCAGCACAATCAGATCGTCGCCATGGCCGATTTTCAGCGCGCCTTAAAGTATGACCCCACGAATGACTACGCGCTGCAACGGCTGCGCGACGCCATGCCGGAGCCGGAGGCATCCGCGCAGAAGGTCAGCGTAGTTGAGCAGTCGCTCCCAATCCAGTTGCGCCCTGCGGCCAAGCACCAGGACTTTCACTTCCGCGGCGACTCCTATGCCTTGCTCAGCGAGGTGGCGCGCGCCTACGGCATCACCGCGCAATTTGATGACTCGGTCAAGCACCTGCACGTGCACTACGACATTCAGAATGTGAACTTCTTCACCGCCATGGGCGCAGCCAACGGTGTTACCAACACCTTCTGGGCGCCACTCTCATCCACGCAGGTGCTGCTGCTGGCCAATACGGCGGAGAACCATCGCAACTTCGATCGCATGGGACTGCGAACCTTCTACCTGCCCGATCTGAATGCTCAGGAACTGACGCAGATGACCAACTCCCTGCGCGTGTTGCTGAATCTGCGCTACGTCTCGATGGTAAGGGCCCAGAACACGATCACCATTCGTGCGAACCTGCCGGTGGTCGAGGCAGCCAGCCAGATGATCCACAGTCTCACCACGGGGCGGCCGGAAGTCCTGCTCGACATGCAGGTCTACGCTGTGAGCAGCAACTTCGCTCGCTCGCTGGGCACGGCGCTGCCTACCCAGTTCACGATGTTCAATATCAGTCCCGCACTGCTGACCAGCCTGGCGCCGAGCTCGCAGAACCTCATTAACCAGTTGATCGCATCCGGCGGAATCAACCAGGCAAACTCCAGCGCTATCTCGGCGCTCCTGGCACAATTGCAGAACTCCGCCACCGGCTCTATCCTCACCACTCCCTTTGTGATCTTTGGCGGCGGCCTGACGTTGTTCGGCCTGAACGCCGGCGGCCAGGGCATCTCGCCTACCTTCAGCCTGAATACCTCGAACATTCGCAGTTTGGAGCACGCCACCCTACGCTGCTCGCACAACGTTCCGGCGGTGCTCAAGATCGGCGAGCGCTATCCCGTCATCAATGCCACCTTCGCTCCCATTTACAACAGCTCGGCCATCGCTTCGGTCGTCGGCAACCAGAGCTATATCGCGCCCTTTCCCTCCTTCAACTATGAGGATCTGGGACTGATCGTGAAGACCACGCCGCTGATCCACGCCAACGGCGATGTCACCATGAAACTGGAGCTGGAGGTCCGCTCGCTAGGTACGACCACCGTGAACGGCATTCCTATCATCCGCAATCGCGAGTACAAGGGGTCGATCACAGCGAAGAACGGCGAGTCCAGCGTGGTAACCGGCATGATCGACATGAACGACACGCGCAGCATCACGGGCTATCCCTTCCTGGGACAGGTACCTGGCCTGGGCTACGGTGCCAGTGTGCATAACAAGAACGTTAGGCAGGACGAGTTGCTGGTTGTTATCACCCCTCACGCGCTCAGCCTGCCCGAACACGCCTCCTTTGCGATTGAGCTCCCACCAGACCATTGAGCGGGATGGTACTACCGTCGCCGGGACCAAGACATGCGAGGCGACTTTTTTGCTGCACCTCGATTGGAATCAGCAATAGTCAGGTGAGTACAATGGTGTACGTTTTGGCGCCTGTCGCGGAATCTAAGCGACAGGCAAACACCAAAGCTGTTAGAATTGCTTCTGCCGAAATTGGTGTTGGTTGGTGTAGAGCCAGCATCGGAATTGGCAGTCCACGCCAGCTAAGACATGAATTTTTCAGTGTCTTGACATCAGCCGGAGAGGTGGCCGAGTGGCTGAAGGCGGCGGTTTGCTAAACCGTTATACGGTCAAAAGCTGTATCGGGGGTTCGAATCCCCCCCTCTCCGCCAGATTTTCAAACCATTGAAAATAAGGCATTTACTGAGTCCTCCGCCACGAAATGTCGGAAGATTCTGCGCGCCGCGCTCTCCCAAGGTGCATATTAGGTGCATTTTCGAGAGATCGCATTGCCGCGACCGCATCAGCGTGCGCGGTTTTGATGTAGCAGTTCATGGGCATCCGCCACACTCAAAACAGTGATGTCCAGCTTCCAGACGGGACAAGGTTGGTTGGGGCTCCTTGGTTGGCTGACTGCGGGGCTTGAATGCATTCTGCCGGCGGAAGAATTACCGCTCTCATAGCCCAGCAGAAATGCAGCAGAAATAGCAAGGACCCTTCGGATCAAGCAGATCTGTCCTGCGGCTCTGGTCTTCAATCTGACAAAGTGTGCATTCTAGGCGGCTTTCTGGTTCAGAGCCCGTTTTTTCAGGACAGTGTCAACCGGAGCCCATCTCGGGGGGCGGCACAGTTACGAAGTTCTCACCTCGGAGAAGTTAGAGAGGCCACAGCCTGGAAAGAGGAGCGGTGACACTGACGAGCAAAGCAGCTGAACTTCTGAAACAGCTAATTCTTCTGAGCAGAACCGACGGGGACCCTGACAGCCGAGACAACCCCCTGGGTACTCGAAAGGCAAGACTGCTGGAAATCCGTAAACGGCTGGTAGAGGCGTTACGGTTGAATTGACTAGGCGATAGTCTTCCTCCTGCGACCTATGCTCTTTGCCCAATCCCAGACTTGTTTGTCAGCTTCTCGTCTCGTCACTCCATAGAGTTCCTGGACTCTTGTTATCAACGGTTCTCGCTTTCCGGAGATCCGCTCGAGCTCCTGGTCGGTCAACTTTGCCCAGTTTTCTTTTGCGGAGGCCGTTAGTTGCTTCCAGTTATCTTCGACGTTGTCCCAATTCAATCATTTCTCCTTGTTGTGTTCGATCGTATGGTGCCCGAAGAAACGCTCTATCTTCGTGCTTTGGCTGCCTGGGCATTCGGGCTTCGCTGCTCGAAACTGTCAATTCGCGCACCCTTTTGTAAATGCCTGGCATGTGCTATGACTGACAGGTATGGAATTCCCAAAAAATGTTCCCGAAGAACGTTGCTGACCTGCATACAGTTAAACCGCTGTGCACTGGTTCGTACCAATAGCCGTTTGATGCCAGAGCGCACAGACTTCGGACCACCCCACGCGGGCACCAGAGTTCTCAATTCTTCCGCCATGAAGAACAGGTGCCACCCGGCAGTTCGAAGCCTCCCATGAAGATTCACGCTTTCCTTTGCTCCTAATGAGCACCACTGACCACTATAGGTTTCGCCTGTTTCGCCCAGCGAATGTTGAAGGGCGGATCTCTGTACCAGTATCGTGCCAGATTGAATTAGGTCGGTCATAGAATCTCTTCCTATTCGACTACAAAACGCGATTGCGTCTACCCCATAAACGGTAACACCAGTCTCCCGCTAAGAGTTTGATCATCATTTTTCGGGCCCTCGTAGGGTTCGATAGAGGTGGTGCTGAGACGTGTCCTGCCCGGCTTATCCCTTAGTGTGAGATCTTCTCAGGGTCACTCGGTGCGCGGCCCGTCTACGTTTTTTTTTGGCAATGACAGCTGCAGCACGACTAGTGGCGTTCGGCTGTGGTGCAACCTTCCGTGCTGGTTCAGTATCGGTTGTAGATGGTGAAACAGACGCTTCTCTGGCATTAGTTCTCGGAATTTCCATTATGTTCTCCTAATCATGCGGTAACCCATCTCAACCGGACGGCTCACCTGGGTAAGCGATCACGAAAGTCATGCAACATTGTTCGGGCCGAAGGGCGTTTTCCGTCCGTCGGCAGGGATCCTGGATCATGCAGTCAGTACCCGGAGCAATTTCCACCAGGAACAACACGCCTTGACGAATTCGACGACACCCGCCGGTGCGAAATGATACTCAAGCTGAATTTGCCTTTCCGCCGCATCCGGCATCAGATCGTTCCAGGTAATAACGATGGCACTGGAAAGGAGTTCGTCCAGCGGAACGCGGGAGACTGCCGGCGGATTTGACGATGCAACCACGGCTGTCCTCGCAGGGTGTTACAGCAAGGGAAGAAAGTTCCGTAGAAACGAAGTAACAGTTGTAGCAATGCTATCGCTTTTCAATTGGACTTGTCTGAGCACTATTGCTCACTGTGCAATCTTGAGCAGTTTTGTCGAGCGATGTGATCGACAATGAGGGTGTAGATGGGCCTGGCTTGTTTGCCCCGGTTCCAGGAGGCAGAAGTATGAAGGTGTTACTGCAGTGCGTGTTCAACACTGACGTATTGGCTTTTGTGCCAGGCCGGGGTGATGTGGGCGCAATCCTCCGACCAATTGCAGAACCTCTTCGCGTGTCAAGAACGGCTGGGAATCGTGCAACAGCGCTGTCTTGACTTCAAAGGTATCTGCCAGCGAGTTGGAACGGGTCAAAGTTGCCGATCGTCAGCGCAGTGGAACGATCGGTTCCAGAACGCAGACTAGTTCGCAATGACGAAATGTCGCGGGCTCTGATCAGACTTACCTCAGAAGAGCTTTCTGGAGGGGATCAGACGAACCAGCCTGCTGCTGGATAATGCAAATAGCATAGGTGCCGCCGAATGAGACTTTTATCTGCGCGTTGCCGCTTCTGTAACAGCGATCAGTTTATCCCTTTGCCCGCAGAAAGTTGGCTGGAACGAGTTCTTCTCCCGCGATTCTTCCTACGCCATGCAGCGTGCGTTATGTGCCACAAGCGCCGGTACGTGCCCATCTTCCAGCGCTGGGCGACTTTGCCAATTTCGTGGCGGTGAGTGCTGCTTGCTAAGCCCCCTCCTTTCATCGATTAATCTGACGCAAAGAGGGTGACTTACTGTGTAAATAGATTCGCTCGCAGCGGTTAATCTTCTTCATTCCGCCAGCAGTTTGTGGAGGAGGCAAGAGGCGTGCAAATTGGGTTCTGGGCCGGCAGACGAACTGACCTTACGCTCTTGCAGCCATCGTTCCCCGTCGCCGGCGATGAAACTCCTCTGATCGCCCGGCTCAAAGCCCGTGCCCCTTATTGCAATCTCAGTTGCATAGGCCGATGAGGTCTTCTACGTTCAGAACGGCAAGATCAAGTTGACGGTGGTATCGAAGGAGGGCAAACAAGCCACGTGGGGAGTGCGCGGCGAAGGCAGCTTCTTGGGGAGCCCGCCAGACTCTTCGGATGGGCTCGGCCTCGGCCATGACGAATTGTAAGATTTTGCGAATCAAGAAGCAGTCGATGATTAGAGCACTTCAGCGAACCTTCCTTTTTCGATTTGTTCGTCTCCCACCTGCTCGCCCGAAATATCCGCTACGAAGAAGATTCGGTGGATCAGCTGTTCAACTCAAGCGAGAAGCGGTTAGCGAGGATATCGTTGCTCCCGGCGCATTTTGGCAAGGAAGACAAACCTCAGAAGGTGATCCCCAAGATCACCCAGGGGTCGCTTGCCGAAATGGTGGGCACCACGCGTTCCCGCATCAGCTTCTTCATTCCCGGTGTGTAAGAAGATTTTTGAGATGGCCGGCCTTTGCAACTTAGTCAGCGAAAGTGGGCTTCCTCTGACAGTCCGTCACCTCGCAGCATCGCCAAACTATTGAGTATCACATAATATACTGACATTCCTGAGATTCTGTGCTATGTTGCAGGCATGGGATTTCCAGCGGGAGTGCGACGC
>VFSW01001046.1_pt1 | contig 41253 bp, 26 predicted proteins | sample 5358111 | NCBI WGS metagenome assembly VFSW01 (sample SAMN11554181, study PRJNA540505) | mine drainage metagenome | isolation source: sediment from site ElyBrook_90M | place: USA: Ely Copper Mine, Vershire, VT | collected 2017
CGCCGCCGTAGATGGTGTCGTCGAAGTGCTTGTCGGTGGTGTCGCCTTCGCCCTTCAGGTTTTTGGCCGCGTTGATGCCGCCCTGGGCGCAGACTGAGTGCGAACGCTTGACCGGGACAATCGAGAACAGGTCAACCGTGCCGCCGGCCTCGGCGATCTTGATGACCGCCGCAAGTCCAGCCAGCCCTCCGCCAACCACGATGATTCTGGGTGATGCCATGGAAATGGTTCCTTTCAGCGCGTGCCCCCTCCCCGAAGGTGGAGGCCAGTTCCCGCGTTTAGATCAAAATGGGGTTTGCGGGGGCGTAAGCTGTGCTGACCGCCGGGGCAACCGTGAGCGAGATGGCCGGAGGAGGGTTTTCCGGTGTGTTCCGGTAATCCGGCCCCACAAAGGCCCAGATGCTGGCGAGGCCGATCACCGTCAGAGCCACGCCGAAGAAGATGCAGACGTAGCCGAACCAGCGCCGTGCCGTGACGCCGGGCGTGATGCCCCACTTGGCCGCGAAGAGCCAGACACCGTAGGAAAAGTGCCAGCAGATGGCGATCATGGAGATCACATAAAAGGCCAGCATCCAGGGATTGGCCAGCTCCATCTGCACCTTGTGGAAGGCGGCATAAGGGTTCTCGGGAAGGCTGGTTCCCAGGAAGCGCATGGTCACCACATGCCATCCGATGTAAAAGAAGGCGACCAGGCCGGTGTAACGCTGGGCGGTGTACAGCCAATTGCCGGCCCAGGGATAGTAGACGATGTTCGACTTGCCGCGCAGCCAGATGTAAACGCCATAGCAGGCGTGGTAGAGGATGGGCAGAAAGATGAAGACCCACTCCATCACCCGCACCAGCGGCAGGCCGTTCAGGAACTTGACCTGCGCGCCGTAGGCGATGGGGCCTTTGAGCGCCTCGAAGTTCGACAGCAGGTGCTCCAGCAGAAAGGCGCCGAGGGGAATGATGCCCATCAGCGAATGCAGCTTGCGCCAGACGAAGGAAGAACCCTCACCGGCGCGCAGCGGCTGGACGCCGCGCCGAACGGTGGGCGGGGCAGAGTGTTGAGCAGTTGCCATGGGTATGTCGGCTCCTAAAGAGGCTCCAGATCAGCTCCGGATCGGTTTCGCGCCAAGTTCCGATTACTGCTTCGGCCAAGGCCGCTTTGAGCGAATCAACTGGATATGCATCTTCGTTTACCTGAATTATCGGTGTCCCGCATCACCTCCGTCAACCCGCACTACGGGGGTTAATGCCGTTTGCTGGAGAAAATCGTGGAAACGCGCTCCCACATGGGCACGGCGCCGCAATGGTGCGGGAGCGACCGAAACCGGAAATTCACATCGCTTCAACTTCCCGCACACGGACTACGGCTGGCGCAGGCTGGTTTGCAGCCATTCGAGATAGGGAAGACTGGCCGCATCGACGGCGAGAACCAGAAACTCCGGGGTCTGATAGCTGTGCAACTCGTGCAGCCGGGCTTCGAGAGCGGCGAGTTGCTCGGTGCTGGTTTTCAGCAGCAGCAGCGTCTCCGTGGCGGATTCGACCGCGCCCTGCCAGCGGTAGATGGACTGCGCGCCGGGAATCAGCGTAGCGCAGGCGGCCAGCCGCTCCTCGACCAGCGCGCGGCCCAGGCGGGCGGCCTCGTCGGCGTTGGCCGTGGTGGTGAGAACGATGCGGATGGGGCTGGCTGGAGATGTGGATTCGGACATGGAGCGCTTCCACGGTCAGTGTACGGGAACGGGAACACTTTAGCCCCATTGCACGTGGTTTGTCCGAACTTTGTTTCGCGTTAGTGGCGGAAAAGGGAGGTCGGCCCTACCGCAGGCGGTTGCCGAGTGCGGCCGTCTCAGGCAGTATGAAATGGGAGCCAAAATAATCCGGCGCGGGGAGAAGAACGATGACGACAGAGATCAAATTTGGTACTTCTGGATGGCGGGCGATTGTGGCCGACGAGTTTACGGTGGCCAACATCCAGCGGGCGGTGGCGGGGATTGCAGCTTATGTGAAGACACAGCCGGAGCCGCATCGCGTGCTGGTCGGGCGCGATCCTCGCTTTCTGGGCGAGCGCTTTGTGGAGATTGCCGCCCAGGTGCTGGCCGCGGCCGGCATTGCGCCCATCATGATTTCCGAGGCCGCGCCGACGCCGGCGATTGCCTACGCCGTGCACACGCTGAAGGCTTCTGGCGCCATCAACTTCACTGCCTCGCACAATCCGCCGGAGTATAACGGCATCAAGTTTTCCACGCACGATGGTGCCCCGGCGCTGCCCGAAGTGACCCACCAGATTGAGGCGGCGATTGCGGCGCTCGGCGAGACCATTCCGCAAGGAAATCCCCCCGCGGGCGGCTTTGAAACCGCCGACGTGAAGCCGGCGTTTCTCAAGCGGCTGGGTGAGCTGGTGGATTTGAAGGCGATTGCCAAATCCGGCATCAAAGTGGTCTACGATCCTTTCTGGGGCGCGGGGCGGGGCTACAGCTCGGAGATTCTGCGCGAGGCAGGTGTGGTGATCGAAACCGTCCACGACTACCGCGACGTGCTCTTCGGCGGCCATGCGCCGGAGCCGGACGATCATCTGCTGGGAGACGCCAAGGCGAAGATGCGGGAGACAGGCGCGGCGCTGGGCATTGCGACGGACGGCGACGCGGACCGCTTCGGCATTGTCGATGCGGACGGGACCTTCATCCAGCCGAATTACGTCATCGCCCTGCTCTTCGATTACCTGGTGGAGACGCGCGGCTGGCGCAACGGCGTGGCCAAGAGCGTGGCCACGACGAATCTGATCAATGCGCTGGCCAACCACCATCAGGTTCCGCTCTACGAAACGCCGGTCGGCTTCAAGTACATTGGCGAGCTGATCAACGCGGACAAGATCGCCATTGGCGGCGAGGAGTCTGCCGGGCTGACCATCCGCGGCCACGTGCCGGAGAAGGACGGCGTGCTGGCAGGCCTCTTGGTGGCCGAGATGGTGGCCACGCGCGGCAAGACGCTGGGCGTCCAATTGCAGGAGCTATTTGCCAAGGTTGGTTCCTTCTATCCGGTTCGAGTGAACTTCCGCTTGACCCAGCAAGCCATGACCGCGTTCACTGAGAAGTTGAAGGCCGAACCCACCGAGCTGAGCGGGCGCAAAGTCACGGACGTGGTCCGCATCGACGGGATGAAGCTGATTCTGGAAGACGGCTCCTGGGTCTGCTATCGGCTTTCCGGAACAGAACCGGTGGTGCGGGCTTACTCGGAGGCGCGCAGTGAGCAGGACGTGGAGAAGCTGAGCGCGGCGGCCGAGCAGTTTGTGCTCCAGTAAGAGCGCAGAGTTTGAGTGATGTTGGAGTTTATGCAAGACAATATGCTGCAATTCGAGAAGAAGTCGGCGCGCGTCGGCGCAACTGAGCCAGCCCACCTGCACAAGCGGGCGCTGAACTGGACGAAGCGGGTGTGGCGTCCGTCGGCAACCGCGGTGGCCGTGTCGCTGGCGCTGCTGCTGGGCTGGCACGTGGTCAACGGCAAGAATGGAATTTCGGTGTGGGAGCAGAAGCGCGTTGAGGATCGGCAGTTGCGCAAGCAGATTGACGATTTGCAGCAGGAGAATGCGCGCCTTGCCGACCGCATCCAGAGGCTCAACTCCGACCCCGACGCAATCGGCCAGGTGGCGCGGCAAGATCTGCATTACGCCAAGCCGAACGAGGTGATCGTGACCCTGCCCGCGCAATCGCAGGCCCAGACGGCCGGGGCGGGGAAGTAGACGGACGCGATTTTGCCGCATTGACATATCTATATGCGGTGATCATTCATCGCTGGAGTAGCCTGACCGGAAAGCTGTTGCCAATATAAAAGGCCGCTGCCTTTCAGCAGCGGCCTTTTATGGTTTGTGAAGCAGTCTAGGAGCCGGCAATCACGGTCAGTGTGATCGGCACTGAGTGAGTGACGCCGCCAGGGCCGGTAAAGACGACCTGCACAGTGCTTGTTCCTGTGGGGGTCACGCCAGCCTTTTCCTGCGTTGCGTTGGTGTTCGAACAGCCCGTGAGCATGAAAGCGCCACTCAGGGATATTGCTGCCGCAAGCACGATCAAGGACTTTGTCCAGTTGCGGCGGCGGAAGCCGGCCCAGCCAAGACCGAACAGCAGCGTGGGGAGAAAGACCGCACCCAGAAGGACAGTCGATCTGTCGCCGGATTTGCCGGTGTCAAGTTGCGACTGAAGCACCAACGGAATGACATTGGTGGTAATGGTCAAGGTCGTCGAAAGCACCGGGCTGGTTCCGCCGACGGTGAGCGTGGTTGGGAAGAACGTGCAGGTTGAGTTGGCCGGAAGCCCTGTGCAACTGAGAGCAACGGTTCCGGTGATTCCGCCTTGCGTGGCCACGCTCAAGCCGGTGATCTGCACCGAGCCTCCCTGCGGCACACTGGCGGCGGGGTTTGAAATTGAAGCCAGAAAGTCGGCGGGAATGTTGATTGCGATCGGCGACGATGTCGATGTGCCGAAGTCCGCGTTGCCATTGTAGGTGGCGGTGATGGAGTAGCTGGTGCCGCTGAGCGCGGCGTAGGAGATGGACGCCAGTCCTTGCGCGTTCAGCGTGACGGGACTTCCGATAAGAGATGTACCTGCAAAGAAGCTCACCGTGCCGGTCGGCATGGCAGTGGTGTTGGAAACGACAGTCGCCGTAAAGCTGATCTGCGCACCGGGAGACTGCGCGGCCGCACTTGCGGTCAGATCGGTTGTGGTGGTGTCCTGCGCCACGTTCACCGTTGTGCTGCTGTTGCTGGCCGCGTAGGTCAAGTCGCCGCTATAGGAAGCGCCAATTGCGAGTCCTCCCACAGGAGGAAGGGTAAGGTTCAGAGTGGCCGTCCCGTTGGAAAGAGTGACTGCCGGCTGGGGTTTTCCGCCGATGGTGAAGATGATCGTTCCTGTCGGAATGCCCGTGCCGCTGCTGGGCGCTACGGTTGCGGTGATGGTGCCCGACTGCCCGTATGAGATGTTGCCGCTTGCCGGTGAGGTGAGGGCGAGATTCAGATTGGTGATGACCAGAACCTTTCCTGTTCCCGAAAGTTGAACTGCCGCGGTCGCCTGATTCAGCGCGTTGCTGGGCAGCGTGACGGAGGCGGAATAGGTATTGGAGGCCTGAGGAGCGAAGGCGATTCCCAGGGTGCAATTTTCGCCGATTATGAGCGTGCCGGAGCCGGGGCAGGCCGCTGCCGCAGAGTCGTCGACGGGGAAGTCCGTCAGATCCGTCGATGAATAGGCGGGGCTATTCAGAAAGGTCAGGGATTCATTGCCCAGGTTGGTTACGGTGACGGTCTGTTCCGCCGAGGTCAGGCCCACGTCGTTATTCACACCGAAATCGATCTCGGCGCTGTTGCGGTTGTCCGCGAGCACACGGTTGTTGGCGGTGTCGCTGACATAGAGGTTGCCGGAAGTGTCCAGGGCGATTCCAGCCGGAGCAGAGAGAAGGATCTCGCTCACCAGCCCAGTTCCACCGGCCGATCCGGCTGTTCCGCCCTGACCGAAGAGGGTGGTGATGATTCCGCTGGCTGCGTAGACTATGCGAACGGCATCGTTGCCTGTGTCGGCGATGTATAAATTGCCAGCGGCGTCAACGCTGACGGCCTGAGGAGCATTGAGGGACGCGCCGGTGGCCAGGCCGTTATCGCCGGAGAAGACTGATTGGCCGTTGCCGGCAACGCTGGTAATCGTCCCCGTTTCCAGGCTGATCTCGCGTATCAGATTATCTCCCGTGTCGGCGATGTACAGGTTGCCTGTCGCATCCAGCGCAATACCGCGCGGGGCGCTCAGGATTGCCTGTGCCGGCGAGCAACTGTCGCCGAGCGAGTCGGTCTCCGCCGCACACGCCGTGTTTTGCGTTCCGGTGCTCAGCGGCGTTGTCAGGCCGGCGTCCAGATTGATGACGCCGGTGCCGGTATCCACGCGGCGTACCAGATTGTCGCCTGTGTCCGCGATGTAGAGATCGCCGAGAGCGTCGGTTGCCAGCCCGCTCGGAGCGTTCAGCGAAGCCTGCATTGCGGGGCAATCGTCGCCTTGCGCGTCGTAAGCGGCTGCGCAGACGCTGGTCGCGCCGCCGGCATAGGTCGAGATATCCTTCGTCACCGGATCAATCACGCGGATCACGTTGTTGCCTGTATCCGCGATGTAGATGAATCCTTCGGGGCCGATTGCCACCGCGCGTGGCGCGCTGAGCGTGGCCGCCGTGGCAAGATGGCCGTCGCCCGTGTAGCTGGCCGTGCCGGTGCCGGCGATGGTTGTCTGCGTGGAGCCGTTGATCTCGACAATGCGGTTGTTGCCGGTGTCGGCGATGTACAGATTGCCGTTCGCATCCATCGCTTCGCCGCTGGCGGAGTTCAGTCCGGTGGTGCTCAGCGTGGATGCGGTTCCAGGATCAAGCCCGGCAAATGCCGCCTGACCAATACCGGAGAGGGCAAACGCGTTGTGAGAGTTGGTGGTGGTGACCAGCAGGGGCGCGGTCTGCAGGCCAGGATGGGTTGGCGTGAAGGTGATCGCCGCGCAGGTCATGGTGGCGTCGCCGTCGGTGTTGCAAGTGGTTGGCGCGGTCCCGGAGACGGTGAAGCCGCCGAGATTCGTTCCTGCCGAAATGCCGCTCAAGCTCAGCGTGTCGGTGCCCGCAGGATGCAGCTCGACCGTCTGGGTAACTGGTGTTTCCGCCGCGCCTGCCGGGAAGGAGAGATCGGTGGAAACCTTGCGGATGCGGCTGTCGGCAGGATCGGAGATGTAGAGGTTGTTCTGCCCATCGATTGCGATGCCCAGCGCGCTGGATCCCTGGTAAAACAGAGCTTGCGTCGCGGGGCAGCCGTCGCCCAGCCCGGAGCCTGTCGCACATACCGGAAAGCCAGTGGCAACTCCCACATAGCCGTATTCTCCGGCAATGGGTGTAATGGTATGTGCAGCCGCATCGTAGAAGAAGGCCAGGCTCAGTGTCGAATCGGTAAAGTACAGATTGCCATAACTGTCGATGGCGATCTTGGTGAGGCTTCCCAGAACCGTGGTGGCGGCCGGCGCCGGCCATGTCGGCGGCGTAGTCGGAGGCGTAGCTGCAGCTCCGCTGGTAATCACGGCGTCGCCGATGATGGTGTTGATATCGCCTGTGGAGGCGCTGACTTCGCGGATGCGAGCATTGTTGAAGTCCACGATGTACGCGTTGTTCTGGCTGTCAAAGGCAATGTCGGTTGGCTCGTTCAGTTCCACGGACGAACCATTGGCCAGACCGCCGTCGCCTGCAAAACCGCCCGTGGCCGGGCTGGTGCCATTTGCATCATATCCGGCCACCGTGGTGAGAATGCCCGTCTTTGCGTTGACCTCGCGCACCACGTTGTTACCCGTGTCGGCGATCCAGATGTTACCGAAATTATCAACCGCGACGCCGCGCGGCTGATCCAGCGCGGCTCCAACCGCGGACATCCCATCTCCGCTGTAGCCTTTGGTGCCGGAAGCGCACGTATCGGCGTGGGAGCAACTGCCGCTCACTCCAGTGAGTTCGCCGGCAACCAGCGTCATGATGCCGGTGACAGCGTCTATGCGATGAACCAGCTCGTCGCTGTATCCGGCAATATAAACGTTGCCGGCTTTATCCACCGCGACGCCGCGCGGTTTCTTCAGCACGGTTCCGGTTGCAGCCGGGCATCCGTCTCCGGATTTGTCGATGCCCGAGGTGCAGGCGGCCGCTGCCCCTCCCGCCACCACGGTAATCACACCGGACTGCGCATTTACCTTGCGAATCTCACTGTTGCCGGTGTCGGCGATGTAAACATTGCCTTGTCCGTCGACCGCCACGGCGCGCAGATCATTGGAGAGTTCGGCCAGGGTGGCAAGACCGCCGTTCCCTGTCGCTCCCGATGAGCCGTTGCCGGCCACCGTGGTGATGGTGTACGGAATCACCACGGGCGGCGTGGTTGTGCTCTGCGCGGAGGCAGAAAACGAGTAAACCGCGAAACCCATCAGGGCAATCATCCCGGCACGGATCAGCTTCTTGGCGTCGACAGGAGAGTGGAACCGATTCGTCATTTCAAACCTCAGCCAGTTCATTTTTTGCGCCGCGCCATGGAACGCGGCACGGATTTTTATGCCCCGGTCAGGCCGGGACAAATTCGATCTTGCAGGTCATACCTTTGAAAACAATGACTCGACATAGTGGTCATACCTCAACAGGCAGCCGTCGGCGGATCGATACAATATCCGATGTACTCATACCGTCTTAATGGCACACTTGTCAAGCGGCTTTGCCACGGCTACTGCGGGCTGAAGTGGGAGAGAAGATATTTCTTGACAATCGTAAGCTTGACTAGCCATAATTTTTTCCGGATTGCCTATGGTCTGACCATTCGCACTATTTTTCCTTGAGGTTCTCCATGCGGAGTGTTTTGTTTTCGTCGGGTGATTGCGGCTCTGAGTGTATTTTTGAACAGGCACGGACTGTCCGTGGATTTACCCGTGGATTCCGCCGTGGGTGTGCCTTCGCTGCGCGGCTTTTGTGGGCCGGTGCTTTTGCTTGCCTGCTACTGGCCTTGGCTGGCCAGCGACAGGCGTATGGCCAAGGCTCGCACACTGGAACCATCTCGGGCAATATCGCTGACTCGTCGGGCGCCGTGATTCCGGGTGCGCAACTGAAGCTGACCTCCGTCGACCAGGGAGTGTCGCGTTCCACCGAGTCCAATGAGCGTGGAGAGTACGTCTTCAATGCGGTTCCTGTTGGCACGTACATCCTGAAGATCACGGCCAAGGGCTTTGCCGCCAATGAGACGGATAACGTTCTGGTCGATGCCGACCGGAATACCCGTGAGGATAGTACGCTCCAGCCCGGCGAGGTATCGGCCACGGTTAACGTGACCGATAGTTCGGGCAGCGTCATCGACACCCAGTCGGCGACTGTGGGCGAATTGGTGGACGACAGGCTGGTGCAGGACCTGCCGCTGGATGGCGGCAATACGGTGGCGCTGGCGGGACTTCTGCCGGGCGTGGTGAACATGAACGCGCCCACCACGTTCACCGGTGAGCGGGGCGGGCCAACCTACAACGTCTCCGGTTCGCGCAATACGCAGAATCTGATGTTACTGGACGGTTCGATGTGGAATAACCTGTTCTACAACACCGGCCTGAACTTTCCGCCCCGCGAGGGCCTGCAGGAAGTCAGCGTGTTGTTGAACCAGTTCAAGGCCGAGTATGGCCGCAACGCCGGCAGTGTTTTCAATGTCATCACCAAGTCCGGCACCAATCAGTATCACGGAACGCTTTGGGAATATGCCGAGAATACGGCATTCAACGCCGCCGATTATGGAACCAAGGAAAATCCGAAGTGGCAGCAGAATCAGTTTGGCGCCACCGTGGGTGGGCCTATCATCAAGGACAAGCTGTTCTTCTTCGCCACTTTCCAAAACCTTCGTTTGTCCGACACTGCTACCGGGCTGGTCAATGTGCCCTCGTATGCAGAGCGCGGCTTGAGCGCGGATGGCACATCGTTGCCGTGCAGCAGCACGGGAGCGTTTTCCGGCCAGAACTGCGCTGACTTCGATGCGGACCAGCCTGTCAATACCCCGACCAAGACGTATACCCCATCCAACTGGTTGAAAAACCCGCTCTACAGCACTCAGTATCCTGCTCAATCCGTTTTCGATACCGCGTATCAGGTGGCGGGAGGAACCTTGCCGGCTGGCGGATCGCCCTGCTATATCCAGCTCAACCAGGCATTGTCCACTTATGGCGAGTACCTGCCCAATGCCGAGTTGCCGTCTGTCTGTTTTAACCCGGTAATTCTCAATGTGTTGAATAAATATGTAGCGCTGCCCGCACCCACTGCCAGTATGTCGGGCGGCGTGCCGATTGTCACCAATGCTCCCTACCCCCATACCGAATATGACGGCATGATGCGTGTGGATTACGACTCCACCAGAAACCGGGTGGACGCGCGCTATTTCATCTCCGACAACTCGGACGTGGCGGGAGATGGCATTAGCAGCACCACCGGCCAGGGGATTGCCAATTACGAAATGCTTGCCAACAGCGGCGTGAACAATTTTGGCAGCATCGAGGATACCTGGACTCTGACACCGAATCTGCTGAATGTCTTGAATCTTGGTTACAAGCGTTATGTCAACATCGTAGTGCCGACAGATCCCACCACGTTGAGCTCGCTTGGCGGCGTTCTGCAAAGCTTCGGCCAGCCAACCCTGCCAGAATTCAACTTCGACGTATACAAGGCAGGCAGCACCAGCGAGGCAAACCAGAACAAGATCAACGAGGATTTCGAGGCGGATGACTCGCTCACTTGGTCGCACGGCAATCACAACTTCAAAGCCGGCGCGAGCCTGCTGCGCCTTCAGTATCTGAACAAGGCGCAGTATGCGGGGTATGTTCAATTCAGTACTACCTATACCGGAGATGCGCTCGCGGACAGTCTTGCCGGGCTTGAAAACACCTTTGAAGGAGCAAACGAGAACAATCAGGCCGGCATCGAACATGAAATGTTTTTCTACGCGCAGGACGACTGGCGCATTCTTCCGCGCCTGACCCTCAATCTCGGCTTGCGTTACGAACTGCCCTTCGCCTGGTATCAGCCGAAGGGATGGAGTACAACATTCATTCCCGGTTACCAGTCGCAGATATTTCCCACTGCGCCCGGCGGCATGGCCTTCGTGGGTGACAAGGGAGTCCCGCGCGCGCTCATCAATACCGACTTTTCCGGTATCGCGCCGCGCATCGGATTTGCTTACGATGTCTTCGGCAAGGGCAATACATCGCTGCGGGGCGGATTCGGCATATTCAACGACGCTATCAATGCCAATGTCATCGGCGTTGGCGAACCGTTCTATGATCGATTCACCTTCGCGACTCCGCAGGGAGGCGCTTCGGAGCCGATGCTCGGCCAGCAGGCCATACCCACTTCCTACGATCCGAAGAACCCTCAGTTCGTCGCGCCGTTTTCTCTCTACTTCCCGGACTCGAACTTTAAAACTCCGTATGTGATCGCCGTAAACTTCGGAATTCAGCAGCACCTTACCAAGAATGCAACCATCGAAGTGAATTACATTGGGAAATTCGGCCACCACCTGACCGTGCCGTACGACAAGAATCCGGCGATCTACGATTGCAGCGGAGCGTACTATCAGTCGAATCCCGACTACTGCGTCACCGGAGGCGCGAGCATTTCGGGAGCTTCTTATACAGCGCGGGTGAAATACCCGAACTACAACTACGGCGGCCAGGGATTGGTGGACTTTGCCAGCATCGGAATCTCCAACTACCATGGCTTGCAAGTACTGGTCAACCAGCGTGCCAGTAATTCGTTGACCTTGGTTGGAACGTATACCTTTGCGCGCTCGCTGGATGAGGATACGAACGGACAGAATAACAACAACGCGATTCCGGATGTTTCCAATATCCGCTCCGAATACGGACCTTCCGACTACAACGTGAAACATAATCTCACCATGGGCTGGGTTTACAATCTCCCCAAAGTCCGAAACGGTTATGCGTGGGACCGCGGCCTGCTGAATGATTGGCAGTTCAACGGCACTTATCAGGCGCGCACCGGCTTGCCGTTCAACCCAACCATCAATTCCGACGCGGCGCTTACCGGCGAGCCAAATCAGCGGCCGGTTTTGCTGCCCGGAGTAAATCCCCTACTGTCTACAAGCAGGCCAAAGTCGCAGTTGATGGCGGAGTATTTCAATACCGCGGCTTTCGCCTATCCTCTGGAGGGAACGTACACCAGCGCCTGCGCGGGGAGCAGTAACTGCATCCCGCTCAGCCGCAACAAGTTTGTCGGACCGCGGATGATCCTGATGAACTTTACGCTGGGAAGAACGTTTCCACTTCGCCGTGTGGGAACGAGCATGGCCTTCCGCTTGGATGCGTTCAATGTTTTCAATATGGTGAATATGGCCAACCCCAACGCTGTATTCAGTTGCTCAACCGGACCGAATGCAACTGCGGTGGTGGCATGTTCCTCGCCGGGAGCGGCCAGCCGCTTCGGCCAGATTGAGACCACGGCCGGAGCAAACTCGGCACTGACCTCAAACGGGCGCAGGCTGCAGCTTTCGCTTCGGTGGAATTACTAACAACACGCTGCTTGAAGGCGGCGATCTGCACACCGCCTGGCCGTCGCCTTCAAGCCCCAAAGTTATCAAACTCAATAATCGGGTGATATGAACACAGTTTTCAATCGCAAATTCCGCTTGCCGCTTGCGCTCTTTTGCGCTGCCCCGCTGATTTCCGGATGGGTGTATGGTCAGGACTCGCGAAATGTTCAAGAGCCCGCGATTCCGGCTGTCTGCCAGGTGCTGAAGGCCAGCCTGACGGCCACTGACGGCGCACTAACTGCGGCGGATGAAGCAAAACTGGATACGCGGCGGATTCAGGATGCGTTCGATCACTGCGCAAAGGGCGAGGCCGTTGAACTTAGCGCCGATGGAACGAAGAACGCATTTCTTAGCGGCCCGCTGACGATGGACCATGCGGTGACCTTGCTGGTGGACGGCGGCGTCACACTTTTTGCCTCGCGGAATCCGCGCGACTTCGACGATCGTTCCGGCGGCTGTGGCGCCGTCGACGAAAAGGGCGGCGGATGCAAGGCGCTGATCACGGTGACTTCGCCCAATGCGGCAATCATGGGCGACGGGGTGATTGACGGCCGCGGCCAGGACAAATTGATCGGCCAGGATCAGACCTGGTGGGATCTGGCGGAGCTGGCAAGAAGTGGTGGCCGGCAGAACTGCTTTCGACTGATTGTCGCCGATCACGCGGACAATTTTATCCTTTACCGGATCACGCTGCGCAATTCTCCGAACTTCCACGTGATGGTGAGCAAGACCGACGGCTTCACGGCGTGGGGCGTGAAGATCGACACCCCGCCGCACGCGCGCAACACGGACGGCATCGATCCATCGGGATCGACGAACGTCACGATTGCTCACTCCTGGATACGCGACGGGGACGACAATGTGGCCATCAAGGCTGGCGGCGCGGGTCCGGCGACGAACATCAGTATCGTGCATGACCACTTTTACTATGGGCACGGAATGTCCATCGGTAGCGAGACCTTCGCCGGCGCGAATCATATTCTGGTGAGCGATTTGACCATGGATGGCACCACCTCCGGTATCCGCATCAAGAGCGATGTGAAGCGCGGCGGGCTGGTGGAGGATGTGACGTACCAGAACGTCTGCATGCGCGAGATCAAGCGCCCCATCGACATCAGCCCGTTTTACGAGAGGAACGCAAAACAGATGGGAGACTTGGTGCCCGTCTATCGGAATATCGACATTCGCGGCGTGCATGACCTGACGCCCGGCAAAGTGATCATGGATGGGATCGATGCGGCGCACGCCGGCAGCATCTGGCTCAATGGCGTGGAGATTGACGGAGTTCGGCCGGAAGATGTGCAAGCGCAATACGGCGCATTCACGCTGGGGCCGGGCGCGGTGAATTTTACGCCGCTGGGGCAGGGAGTAACAGTGCGTAAAGGCGCGGGAGATGCGGCTGCTGTGCCGGATTGCAAAGGCCGTTTTGTCCCGTTTCCTAATGTTTAAGGTGTGATTGCGCAGGCGAGAACGTTCGTCGCGCAAGGTTTCCCCAGGTTCAACGCAGTTGAAATCTGACTCAGCCAGTACGAAAGAAGTGTCTTATGAAAACATTGTGGAGTAAGAACGTCGGACTCTTCGGCCGGATCGCTTCCGGGACCGCCGCCCTCATTTTTTGCTGCCTGCCGGTGCTGGGCCAAAGCTCCCCGCCGATGATGGTGCAGGTTCCGTTTGTCAGCGCAGCGGCTGGCGGTGCTGCATCCAACTGCGCCGGCGCGGTGTTAAACAACACCTACAACAACGGCGACGGCTGCCCGGCGGCGCAGGTCACCATTCCCTCCGGCGACGCATACAGCACGGCTACCGACCAGTGGGGCAACGTCTACTTCAGCGAGATAGGCAGCGCAGGAGGTGTTGGCATTGTCCGCGTCATCTACGCAGGCGCTGTGACTGTGAACGGTGTCGTCAATCCCGCTACGGCGATGATTGAAAACGCCAACTCCCCATATCCGTCGACCACAGTGCCCATTGCCGGCGATGTCTACACCGTGGCAGGCGGCCTGACTTCCACGCAAACTTTCGGCAGCGGCGCTACTTGCGCCAACGGTGTCGTTGCGCTGAGCTCGGGCGGCGCCGGATGCCCTGGCACAGACAGCTACATCAAGAAAGCGTATGGCCTAGCAGTGGATGCCGAAGGCAACGTCTTCCTGCTGGACGGGAGCAACTCTGTCGCCTATGTCGTGCTCGCCAATGCCTCCGGTTTGGGCGCCAGTCTGGTGACGTTGGAGAAACCCAGCGCGGTCCCGGCGGTGGGGTCAATTTACATCGTCGCCGGTGCGGGCGGCGGGTATATCGATGGAGTTCTAGCCTCCGCGGGCAAGATTCACGGGCCGTACGGCATTGCCGTCGACGCCAGTGAGAACCTCTACATCGCCGACTATTCAGACAATGCAGTGCGCATGGTCAACGGTCCCAACACTACCACCACCGATGCATCCAGCGCTGACTGCCTAGCTACCAATGGGGCCCCCGCTAACGGAACCTGCGGCCCGGGCTTTATCCATAGCATCGCTGGGGCATGCACCGCCGGAGGCACCAGTGCCTGTACCGCGGAGAGCACAACTCCCACCTCGAACACGGCGGCGCTTGGCGCGGCATTTGTTGATCCGGCGGGCATTGCCGTTGATGCTTACGGCAACGTCTATGTGGGCGATAATGCCGATTCAATTGCCAATGTGCCCGCATCCGTGCGCATGATCTATAGCGGGAGAACGAACAATCCGGCCGCAAACCTTATCAATATTGAGGACGGCGTCGGCTCCCCAACCGCGGGCGACGTCTACACGATTGCCGGGGGCAGCACCATTTACAGCTCTACAACCGGCGCCACGGGCAACGGCAGCAAGGCTACAGACAGCACGGTCACCTTCGACAGGCCCTACGGCCTGGCTGTTGACAGCCACGGAAACATCTTCATTGCTGACTACGACGGCACGAACAACATGGCCGTTGCCGAGGTGAACGCATCCACCGGCATTCTTTCCTTCCTCGCCGGCGGCTCGGTGGCCACGCTCGCCAGCGGCGACACTTGTTCGGGCGGAACAACCGGCCCCACCATGACTGATGCTTACGGCGATGGCTGCCCGGCCACGCAAGGAATCATACATCACGCGGAAGGCAATCTCTCCTTCGACTCCGCCGGCAACATCTACGTTGCCGATAACTCCGACGGCCTGGTTCGCAAGCTGAGCTTTTCCAGCTTCCCGGCAATCACGGTCGGTAGCGCTGCTCCTACGCAGTCATTGGCTTTCTCGGTGCTGACGGGAAATTCCAGTGAGGCAGTGAGCAGTGTGGCGGCGTCCTTTGTCACGCAGGGTACCGCAAACAGCGAGTTCGTCAACGCGGGGACCGGCGACACTTGCACCGGCTCAACGTTGACGGGCTTCCCCAGCAATGCAGGCACACAGGGCAACAGCACCTGCGTGATTCCGCTTACCTTTACTCCGGCATACGCGGGCGTGCGCAGCGGCGCGGTGGAGGTCAGCGGGATTGTCGGCACAGGCAGTACGGCTCAGATGCTGGCAACGGCTTATCTGAGCGGGACGGGTAAAGGAGCGGCTCTGGTGATCGATCCGGGCGCTGCTGCCTCGGTGGGCAGCGGAAGCACCCCGGAGGGCGTGGCCACGGACTCCGTCGGCAACGTCTATGTTGCATTGAACAACGGCAACGAGATTTACAGCACGCCCGGAGGCCCGGTCGCATCTACGCCGGGAGCTGGTGTCGTCGGGGCGCCACCCCTCGGGGGGGCTGGCGCGGGCGAGGTGGTCGTGGCCGCCACCGGCAATAACCGCATTGCGGAATATGTTGGCGGAGCGGCGACCCCGATAACCGCCGTCGGTGGGCTGAATGGCCCTGAAGGCGTGGCAGTGGATGGCACGGGCAATCTGTACATCGCCGACACCGGCAACAGCCGCGTTCTCGAACAGCCGATCAGCAATGGCGTTCTGACGGTGCTGGTCAGTTCGAGTACGTTTTCCATGATCAGCCCCACTTCCATCGCTGTCGATGCCACCGGCAACGTCTACTTTGCAGACAGCGGCGCGGGCGCAATCGTCAAGATTCCCGCAGGAGGCGGTACGCCGGTCACCGTTGCCAGCGGCATTCAACCGATGGGCCTGGCCGTGGATGCGGCGGGCGATATCGTGTACTCCGATCTCGGATTGAAGGAAGTGGAGGAGATACCGCTCAGCGGCAGCACTTCTGTTCTGGCGAGTGGGCTTACGACTCCCGTAGGTGTCGCTCTCGATCCGGGCGGTAACATCTATGTGGCGGACACGGCCAGCACCACCGGCGTCAGCTTTTACAGCCGCGCAGCCTCCACGCAGAACTTCGCCAGCATCAGCGCCACGCTGTATGCCACGCTGACGAATATCGGCAATCAGGGCTACTCGCAACTGTTTACACAGTCAGATTCGACTGACTTCACCGTTTCCGGCTCGGCCAGCAATGGATGCACGTTTACTTCGCCTCTGGTGCTTGCTTCCGGAGCGAATTGCGGGCTGACTGCGCTGTTTACTCCGAGCGGCACCGGCAATCTGACTGACACGATCGCGTTCAATGGCAGTCCAACTCTGACGCTGACCGGATCGAATGCCGTGCCTGTGGTTGGGACCACGACTACGCTTGGCAGTCTGACTCCGGCCTCGCCGACATACGGAAATACGATGACGGTCACGGTTACCGTATCGCCTGACAGCGGCAGCACCGCACCGACGGGAACAATCTCCTTTGTCGTCGATGGTGGCGCACCGACGGCGGGTTATCCGCTTGCCGCCTCCGGTTCGTCAAGTATGTACACATACACCTTGCCCGCGCTCTCGGCTGGTAATCATACGGTTGTGGCGACTTACACACCCACGGGTAACTCCTTCTCTTCCTCCGCATCCTCTCAGTTTTCCATTACGGTTGCACAGTTGGCCATCAGCGCGACCGTCACCACCACAACCCCGCTGACGGCACTCTACGGGCAGGCCATTCCGACTATTAATGGAACCTTGGCCGGCGTTCTGAGTGGGGATACGGCGAACGTGACCCCGGTCTTTACCTCCACCGCGTCCGCAGGCTCGCCGGTAAGCGGATCGCCGTATTCGGTCGGTGTTTCGCTGACCGGCAGCGCTGCCCCGAACTACACTGTCACGCTGAACGGCACGCCGACGGTGGTGATCCAGCCAGCCACGGTCAATGTGACAGTGAACAGCACCAGCAAAGTCTATGGCGCGGCCAACCCGACGTTTACTGGAACACCGAGCGGTGTGTACGGCAGCGACCCGGTGACCGTGAACTATTCGACAACGGCCACGCAGTATTCGGCGGTCAACGGCGCTACCGGGTATCCCGTCACAGTGACCGGGCTGACCTTGACCGGATCGGCTGTGGGGAACTACACGCTGGGTACGGTGACGAACGGGAAGCTCACGATTACGCAGTTGGGGATTACCGCGTCCGTGACATCTCCCACTGATGTGACCTACGGCAGCGTGGTTCCGGCCTTGAGCGGAACGCTGACGGGCGTAGTCAACAATGACAATGTGACTGTGGCACTGACCACGGCCGCTGTGCAGGGCGACGCGGTGGGCAGTTATCCCATCACGCTGGCCGCGACGGCGCTCACCGGAACCGCGGCAGGCGACTACACGGTGACACTAAGCGGCTCTCCGGTGGTTGCGATTCAACCGCTGGCCATCACCGCAACGCCGAACCCGGAGACGGTTGCCTACGGGGTGGCAATTCCGGCGCCGACCGGAACGCTGAACGGCGTGCTTTCCGCGGACGCATCCAATGTCAACGTGGGCTTCACGACAACGGCGGTGATGGGCGACGCGGTAGGCAATTATCCCATCACGCTGGCCGCGCCGGCTCTGACAGGTTCTGCTGCGGGGAACTACAACGTGACACTGGGCGGAACGGCCAGTGTCACAATCACACAGGCGACAACGACCACCGCTCTGACGGAATTGGCCGGCAGCGTGGGTATCGGCAGCAATGCTTCCTTTACCGCCACGGTGACCTCCGTCGGCGGCACACCGACCGGCTCGGTGGTCTTTTCTGACGGGTCGACGACCCCCCTCTGCACACTGACCTTGAGCGGCGGCACCGCGACCTGCTCGACGTCTTTGCTGTCAGCGGGCAGTCAAAATATAACCGCTTCCTATCAAGGCTCAACTGACTTCGCGAGCTCCACTTCGAACTCGGTTACGGAGAACGTGACGCAGCCGGTAGTGACTGGCGTACCCTCCGGATCGTCGACCATCACGATTGCGGGAGGCTCTTCGGGCACGATCACGCTGAACATCACGGCTATTGGCGGTTATACCGGAACAGCGACATATAGCTGCGCATTCTTGCCGGCCAACATGACCTGCAGCTTTGCGCCGCCAACGTCTACCTTCACTGCCACCAACACTACGGCAACCACGGTGCTGACGATCTCTACCAAGGCCGGCAGCACGACCACGGCGATGCGCGCGCCGCAAGCGAATCCTGGCCAGGGACGGAGGATCTCGCCGGTGCTGGCGGCGGGGATTATGCTTCCGGGCGCGCTGATCGGCCTGCTGGGCTTCGGCAAGCGGAGAAAGCAGTGGCAACGGCGCATGATGCTGCTGGTGCTGCTGGCAGCCGGCATGGCTGGAATGGCCACGATGAGCGGGTGCGGCGGATCGTCGAGCACGCATCAGACAGCCGCGGGCACCTACAACATTCAGGTAGAGATTACGGCCGGCACCGTGCAGACGGTTCCGCTGACGGTGGTGGTTCAGTAATTTGCTTCTGTAACTTCTGGAAGCCTCATCTCAGCTTCCGGGCGGGCCGCAGTCGCGGCCCGCATTTTTTAGTGCGCCGTGCATGATCGGCAGCTCGGGAGTGTATGTCCCCTGCACATCCTGATAGGGGAGAAGTGTTAGCGAAGTGCAAGGGCGTCATCGTGAGGTGGGGCCTGGACGAAGATCGGTCAAAAGACCCACAGGCTTCCCAGGACCATGAGGATGGCAATCACTGTGACGGCTTGGTAGACGCGGTCGTCGGTCTGGATGGAGCGTGTGCGCTGGTTTGCGGGCGCGAGCACGGGGTGAAATGCGGTTTGGGAGGATGTCTGCATTGCGGGCCTGCCTTTCAATGCCTTGCGGCAAGTGTTGCCGATTCTGGACCTGGCTAGCTGTCACTCTCGAAAGCTTAGACGCCAGATTTGGAGGTTAGATGCGGGCGGCGGATGTGGCCGCTCGAAATTATGTTGCCAGGCCTGTTCACACTACCCAGGCGGGTGGCGCCTCAGCCCGAAGGGTGGTGTGAACAGGCCCTATTATGCCTATCGGTCAGGAATTAAAATGCATTCGTCGCGCAGAGGGTTGGTATGAGGACCAGTCATGCCCTTGGTAACGGGTGTAAACTTTCCTCGTGAGCATAGGTTCTGAGCAGCTTTCATCGGCGGAGAAGGAAGAGCGCAACTGGGTGCCGCTGGTGGTGGGCTCCGCGGTTTTATTGGCGGTGGCCGCCGCGGCGGTTCTGAGTTTGTGGCACGGAAACGGCCGCGGCCAGAGCGCCGCCGCGGTCGCGCCGATTACCGCCCCTCTGGACCCTTATGCCGGCAGCCTGCGCATCAGCAACGTGGCCATGAGCGAAGCCAGCAATCTGGCCGGCGGCAAGCTCACCTACCTGGACGGGCACATTGCCAATGCCGGCCCCCGCACCGTCACCGGAGTCACGGTGCAGGTGCTGTTCCGCGATTATGCCCACGAAGTGGCGCAGAACGAGACCCAGCCGCTCAAGCTGATCCGCATGAGCGACCCTTATATAGATGTGGAACCTGTCTCCGCTGCCCCGCTCAAGCCAGGCGACGGGCAGGACTTCCGGCTGATCTTCGATACGGTGTCGCCGGACTGGGACGGCGAGTATCCGGAGATTCGCATTCTCCACGTCGAGACCAGATAGGCCTTCTCCGCCCGAATCGCCGGATTACCGCCGGATTTACCCGGTAGAAACTTCCGTACCCGGAAAAATTTACATATCCAGTTGCCGCCAGAAGGGCACTGGATCGATCTCCCGGCACAGAAACGGCGCTGCAAGTTGAACTATTCAAAGCATATTGTGACTTTTCGTGCCACGCCGCCCGGTGTGGCACGCGCATTGCTTTATATCCGGGTGAGCAGACAAGACCGCTCAGCCCGCGCAGTAAAGGCGGAGAAAACCTAGAGGGGGTTCACTCCATGAATACCAACGTACAAATTCGTCCCTTGTTCCCTCGCCAGCTTCTTTTTGTTTTGCTGGCATCTGCAGTTGCAATTCCCACGTTCGCGCATGGACAGTCCTCGACAGTTCCACAGAATACTCCGCCGGTAGCGGTCCAGCAACAGCCTCCGACCATGACCACCGACAGAGCACCCAGGGAGGGTTTCTGGGGCCGGGTCAATCCTTTTGCGCGCAAGCAGTGGGTCCTTCAGCGAGTGGCTCCCCTCAAAGGCCAGCTTGGCGAGCTGGATGAAGTGAACGCCAAGAACGCACGCGACATTCAGGGCGTGGACCAACGGGCACAGGCGGGAATCCGCCATGCTCAGTCCTCGGCCGACGCCGCCAACCAGACGGCGATGGAAGCTGGAAGCGAGGCCCAGAAAGCCGATGCCACGGCACAGGGTGCGTCCGGCACGATGGATCAGTTGAACACGACGGTCAGCGGCCTGGATCAGTATCGCCAGACCAACGCGGTCAGTGTGGAATTTCGCGGCAGCCAGCCGACGCTTTCCGCAGCCGCCCGCAAGCAGTTGGATGACCTGGCAGCCAGCCTCACTGGACGCCAGGGCTACATTCTGGAGATCGAGGGGCATTCCCCTCTGGCCGGCGGCGCCGGTATCCAGAGTTCCGAGCGGTTGACCGAGGCGGTCGAGCGCTATCTGGTTACAGAACATGAGATTCCCGTCTACCGGATGCACTCCGTAGCTCTGGGCAACGCGGTCGTCGCCAGTGACGATGAGCAGGCCCGGCCGGCGCGGAGACACAGCAACGTGCAAGTCCGGTTGATGGAAAACAGTTTGGCGGCCCAGGACGCTGAGTCCCCCCATGACGCGGCTTCCTTGACCGGTGCGGAGCGGCCATAACAGCCGTTAGCCCCTCCCCCGAGGCTCCTTTCCGCTCCAACGGCCCCCAGCCGTTCGGCCGCCAATCAAGCTCTCGCAGTACGAGAGAACCAAGGCAACTTGGCCCCCGTTAATGACGGGGGCCTTTTTTTGTGCGCCGTGCATGATTGCCAGCTTTGGGGTGGAAGCCCCCTACACCTCCTGATGGAGGAGAAGTGTTAGCGAAGCGCAAGGGCGTCATCGCGTTTGCATCGAGAGTTGCCCAAACAGCTCACCAAAGCCACTACGCGCGCGGGGCTTCCCACTGGCCGGACTGGCCCGACTTGAAGATGGCCTCGATCACGGCCATGTTCTTGATCGCGTCTTCGATCGGCACGGGAACTTCCGTGCCTTCCAGAATGGCTTTTGAGAATGCGTCGCCCTGGAGGGTGTACTGATCGCAGACCGGGAAGGTTTCCGTGGTGCGGCTACCGCCGAACAGATAGCTGCCGTCGTCGATAAACAGGCGCGAGGGACGATCCGGTGGCGGGTTGAAGGGGATTTCGAGCTCGATCCGTCCCCGCGTGCCGAAAAACTGGATGAACTGATAGGGGACCAGTTGCGTGCTGCAGGTCAGGATCGCCTGCCCGCCGGGAAAATCGAGGATCGCCGAGGTGAGCCGGTCGGTGCCGAACTCGGGGTCGCGGTCAACGCGGGCAACGACGCGGGTCGGCTCCGCTGCAAAGGCAAAGCGTGAGGCGTGGATCGGGTAACAGCCGATGTCCAGCAGCGCGCCGCCGCCGCATTCGACCTGATTGCGGATGTTGGCAGGGTCGGTGTTCGTGTAGCTGAAATAGCCAACCACGGAGCGCAGTTCTCCGATGCGCCCTTCATCGAGCAGCGTGCGCAGGCGGAGCCACTGCGGACTGCTGCGGATCATGAAGGCCTCGCCGATCTTGACTCCGGTGCGCGCACGAACGGCCAGCAGTGTTTCGGCTTCGGCGACAGTCAGGCTGAGCGGCTTTTCGCAGAGAACATGCTTGCCGGCTTCCGCAGCCCGGATCGTCCAGGGAACATGATGCTGATTGGGAAGCGGATTGTAGATGGCGTCGATGTCGGGGTCGGCGAGGAGTTCCTCGTACGAGCCATAGGCGGTGGGAATGCCCAGCGTAGCAGCAGCTTGTTGGGCTTTGGCCAGATCACGGGAGGCGATGGCGGCGATCAGGGAGTATTGCCCCAACTGCATGGCGGGAATGACTTTTTTGAGGCCGATGTTGGCGGTGCTGAGGACACCCCAGCGAATCTTGTTGGACATTCTCACATGATAAATCCGACGCGGTGGCGGCAGAGTGCCAGGCGTCGGAATCCGGGAAGAACAATGCCTCAAAAAATCTTGTAGGAGATGCCCACGCTGACGCCGTAGGGCGAGATCGACTGGTTGGGGCCCACGGCAGGCCAGCCGAATAGTTTCTGATATTCGAAGTCAAAGGCGCGCAGGTTGAATTTCTTGTTGAGCTTGTAGTCCGCGCCGCCGCCCAGTGCGATGTCGGTAAAGCTGTGGTAAGTAGGCCCAATTCCGTACGGCACATTGGCCCAGCCGGCCAGTGCCTTGCCGTAGGCGTTGAACCGGCCGAAGCGGTATACGGGAACGCGTGGACCGGCCAGATAATTATCTTCGTAGATTTTCTGATACTGGTTTTGGCGCAGCCAGCGTCCTTCAGCCTCGATCTGCACCCAGCGGCTGAACTTCACGTCCACAAATGCGCCCACACCGAACAAGCCCTGGGGGCTGGCGCCGGCGACCGGGGCAGTGCTTTGCAAATTCCAGTTTCCCGCAAAATCCGGCTGAAAGAGGGAACCCATTCCGCCGGCGGTCAACGAGAGCTTGCGGTGCGTGAATGCCGACGGAACCACCTGCGCGCGAACAAAAACGGCCGATGCAAGCAGCGTGCAAAGAAGAACAAAGGCGGATCGTTTCATAAGCGCAAAATACGTCCTGTCCGGGGAATCTTCGCGACAAAAAGAAGACGGTTACCAATCCTGGTTTGCAACCCTGGAGATACTCCGCGTGGTGCGGAATATCTCCGGGAATTGTGCAGCCGTTCTATTGCTGCGGAGGGTTTGCGGTTGCCGCGGGCGCCTGGGGGGTTGCGTCCGGAGCCGGCTGTGCCGCCGGAGGAGTTGGCGGCGCGGCGGTATCCGGCGTCGCGGACTGACTGGCGGGCGCGGTGGCAGACGCGGCCGGCAGGTTCAGCAGGGAAGCGTCGTACGGCTTCAACTTGTAGAAGATCGGCGTCACTTCGAACGGCATCTTATCGCGAGGGTTCATGTAGGCATAAATCTTGGCGTCAAGCTGATGAACTCTGTCATCCCAGGGATCTGTTTTAAGCCAGCTTCCCAGCGGCAGAGCGGGGCGCTGGTTGAGATCGTCCCAGTTCAGCTTGGGCGCCATGTGCTCCAGATCCGCCATCCACGGAGTTCCATCGGCCTTCAGCAGCGAGTCGCCGAGTTTGGGCGTATTCAAGGCCTTCAGAGCCTTTTCCCGATCCACCAACTGCTCATAATAAAGGCCCGCTGAGGCCAGCTTGTTGCTGTACATGGAGTTTTTGAGGTACTCCATGGCCCGCGTTGTGGCTTCCAGGTTGTCGTGGACCGAGTGGTACATATCGATGCGCTGGAAGCTGGCCTCGTCGGGGAACATCAGCCGGTCATTGAATGCGTAGCGGGTGTCGATATGGTGGCCCATCACGATGTGGGCCAGTTCCATGGCAATGACCGAGGCCAGAGATTCCTCGCTGGGCAGGGTGTCGATCAGTCCCTTGCTGATCAGGATAGTGTTCCCAACCGTGGTGGCTTCAATGGTGGTGGTCAGCAGGACGCGGGTATGCACCGGGCTGGTGAAGGCCAGGTTGTTGGGGACCTGCAGGTTGATGACGATCTGGTCCAGGACGGTGTTTTCGTAGCCGCCGGGGGTCAACGGAGCCACCAGGCCGGCTTCCACCAGCCGGTCGATCACGTTGTCTTCCGCCTGGGTGACCCACATGCGCGAGGCCTGCAGCGGACCCACATCCTGCGAGTCGTCGCTCTTGTCCACCGCGTCTTCCACGGTCATGCTCACATTCTCGCTCTCCCGCGTGGGCAACTTCAGCGAGTAGCCCCAGAAGTGTGTCTGGGCCTTCAGGCCAACCGACTTTGAGCCTTCGTCCCGATTGGTCTCTTCCACGTAAACAGCCGCGGGCAGCCACAGTCCCGGCTGCACATTGATCCGCCAACTGTCGAAGTGAAAGTAGTGGCGCGTGTCGTCCTCGGAACTGGCTCCGGTGTAGGTGCCGTTGAAGCGGACGATGTTGCCATCCTGGTCTTCCACCCAGATGCGCCCGAAGAACCGGCCCATGCCGGGCACCTTGGGATGCACGTCATAAACCCAGGTGCGCACCGAGCCTAGAAATTCCCTGCGCACATAGCTGAAGACGTAGTGCTGGGTGTCAAAGCTGTGCGGGTCCAGGAACATCATCTCCGTGAAGCCCAGCGGATTGTATGTGAAATGCGTGTCCAGCCGCAGCGATTTGCTCAGGTTGGCAATGGCCGAAACCGATCCCTTGAAGAAGCCGTGGTGCGCGCTCTCGGCGCGCGGACTGTACGCCTGGTCAAAGAAGCCCTTGCCGAAGTCGATCCGGCTCAGCATGTACTGGTCCGAGACCGGCACCTGGTAGAGCTTGATGTCCGGCTTGATGTTCTGGATGTAGGTTTCCACCAGTGGCGTGCGTTGCTGAATGTCCCGGATCAGCACCTTTTCGCGGGCAACGGCTTTCTCCACCAACGCTGCCTGCTCCGGTGTAAGCTGATGCGCCCGTGCATACTTGGGGGCCTTCTTGGCGTACGCGCTGGAAACACACAGGGTGAGGCAAAGGAAGGTGAGGGAGATCTTCCGAAACGTCATGTCAGGCTCCTAGGCTGGGTTCTTGCAAGTCTTCCTCTGGCCGCTTGCATGTTCCAACTTTGCGCGGCTGAGCGCAGGTACTGTTTTGGTGTGCTACTCCGATGTTACGCCATCTGAAAGGTGATGGTAATGTTGGTTGTCAGGTCCACGGGCTGTCCATTGCGGGTGGCTGGGCGGAAACGAATCTGTTGAGCCACCCGCTGCGCCTCCTGATCCAGCCCGTGGCCCAGGCCATGCACAACGCCGCGCACGACTACGTGTCCATTGGCCAGGAATGTTACGCGCAGAATCACGTCGCCCTGCACCCGGAGTTGCTTGGCTTCGCTGGTGTACTCGACTTGCGGCTTGGAGATAACCTCCAGATTGGTGGAACCAGGTTCAGCGGTTCTGCGGACGAATTCAACTGGTGAAGGCGCAGTGGGAATGCCGGCCGAGGCCACTCTGCCCCGTGGTCCTGTCCGGCCCCCGGTCGTGGCGCCCGGAATTCCTGCCGAGGCCACCCTGCCCATGACCCCGGAGTTGGACCCGGATCTGGTCCCATTGCCGAATCCAGAAGAGCCGACGATTCCGTGCGGCGCCACGGCCGGGCCGCGCATGCCGCCATAAGGGTTGCCGATGGCCGCCACCGTGGCCGGACGCGTGGCGTTCGGATTGGGGGTCGCGCCAAAGGTCTGGCCGAAGTGCACCGGGGCTGTCGAAGGCCTTCTCTGCGGCGTCTGCGCGGGCATGGCCGCATTGGCCATCGCTGCCTTAGGTTGCGGAGCCAGAATGATAGCCGGCTTGGTCTCCCGCAGAGTTTGCGTCGGCAGCTTGGCTTCCATCTCGATCGGCTTCAAAGCCGGCTTGGGCAGTGGCTTCTGCTCTTCGATCTTCGGCGCTTGAAACTTGATGTCCACCATCTTGGGCGGCGGCGGCAGCTTGGGCGGCGGAGGAATCTTCACTTTGGGCTGCGGCGGCGGCGGTTTGGTGGGCAGCACCAGCAGTGTCTCCTCATACTGGTGCTGTTGAATTGCCTTCCTGGCCGTCAAACCAAGGTAGAGCAGTACAGCAAGAATCAAGCCGTTGATCACCGCGCTGGTGATCAATGAGCCGGGGCTGCGCTCGGGCTCGGGAAGCAATCCGAAGGTGGCTCGTTCTGGGTAGGGCTTTACCGGCATGGTCTCAGTCCTCGCATCGGGGCTGTTCGTGCATCGCAGTTGAGTGTTCGTGGAGCGGCGATCAGCGGTTGCGCAATCTCGTGGAGTAATCGCGCGGGGAGAACCTCGATCAGTCGCTTGTCCCATTTGCCATAGTGCAAATATATCTGCTCACCACCATGGGTTGGCAACTGACGTCCATCGCTGCGGGGCCGGCCGCAGCCACTCTCCGCCGCGCATGACCTGGTTTGAAAAGAGGCGCGGCTGCCGCCGTCGATCATCGGGCTGTCCTCAAACGGCCCGTAAGAATATCCCGCTGGGGGTCGGGAATCTGGTTTGTTCATATACCTCGCGGCTGGTGCAAAACAAAGTCTGCAAATGCAACCCGACGCTGCCTCGCCGGGCTTCGCGCAATACCGTCTTCCAAAGGCCAAAACCCTGGACACTCGCAAACTCCCATTCATATCCAAGGCATCCAACAAACTATTCCATCGTACCGCCAAAAGGTGTTCGCAAAGTGTCCTGAAACGCTCACGCTGCGCGCCCGAGGGTACCACAATGCAACTAACCCGCGGAAAAAGCAAACCGTATTCCCGCCGAGTGAATGCGGTCCAGTCTTGCTGGCCGAACCCCTCTGCATGTATTAGACTTCAGGCTATACCAAAGTGTTCATGGAAGGACATTTTTTTTGTGAAGATGAAGATACTTGTTACCGGGGGCGCGGGTTACATTGGCGGCACCGTTGCAGGCCTGCTGGCCGCCCATGGTCATCAGGCAGTGGTTTTTGACAATTTGAGCCACGGCCGGCGCGATTTGATCCCTGCCGGGGTAGATTTCGTGGAAGGGGAAGTGGCGGACCGGCCTGCTCTTGAAAACATTTTCAAGGAAGCCAAGGAACAAGGAACTCCTTTCGATGGAGTCCTGCACTTCGCCGCCCTGATCGAGGCCGGCGAGTCCATGCTCCATCCCGAGCAGTTTTTCCGGAATAATACTGCCTCCACCCTCGCACTGCTGGAGGCGATGCTGGCCCACGGCCCGCTGCGGCTGGTCTTCAGCTCCACCGCGGCGGTATACGGAGAGCCTGAAGTGGTTCCTATCAAAGAAGATGCGCGCCTTCGACCGAGCAACGCCTACGGCGAGTCCAAATTGCTGGTGGAGCAGATGCTGGGCTGGATGCAGCGCGTTCACGGCCTGCGTTCCGCCGCGCTGCGCTACTTCAATGTGGCCGGCGCGGCGGAAAACCTGGAAGGCTCCGGCGGGATCACGCGCGGAGAAGCTCACGAGCCTGAGTCTCACCTGATTCCGCTGCTGCTCGACGTGGCTCTGGGCCGCCGGCAGTCGATCAAGATCTTCGGCGACGACTATCCCACCCCGGACGGCACCTGCATCCGCGACTACATTCATGTCTCCGACCTGGCAGAGGCGCACCTGTTGGCGCTTGCGGCGCTTGAAACGCCGCAAGCCGCAAGTGCCCGGCTGATCTACAACCTGGGCAACGGCCAAGGCTTCAGCGTACGCGAGGTCATCGAATCGGCCCGCCGGGTCACCGGACATCCCATCCCGGCCGAGCTGTGTCCCCGCCGCCCCGGCGATCCAGCCGTCCTGGTTGCCAGCTCAGAGAAGGCGATTCGTGAACTGGGCTGGAAGCCCCGCTACACCCGGCTTGACGAGATTCTTCGCACCGCCTGGGCCTGGCATCAGAGGCGCTACGCGTGAGGCGACAGGCTCCCATGTCAGAAATCAGGATATGGGACACCTGACACCCGGCTACGCTCGCGGAAGAAGAGCACCCGCCGACGGATGGGAAATGTGTGCGCCCTGGAACCCGAAGCATCGTTCTGATGCTTATTCCCCGTCCGGCGGGACCTGTTCCAGGAGGCGCTTCCAGGTCTTCTGGTTCTTGCGGAAGCCCTTCTTCAGATCCTCCAGAATGCGCTCAAAGTCGGCGTTGGTGCGCAGGTTGTTCCAGGCGGGATTCTTCTGGAACCATGGGTAGTTCTCGTTGCCCAGGTAGATGGCGCGGCGCAGCCAGTGCAGTGCCTCGGTGGAGTCGCCATCGACGGCAAAGTAGGTGGCCAGGCGGTAGGCCATCTCGCTGTCGGCCTCGGCGGCGGCCAGGGTCTCGTCCCTGAGCAGGGCCGCTGCGCGAGAGCGGTCGCCGTTCTGCACGTAGCAAAGGGCCAGCGTGGGCACGGCGATGCGCAGCAGATCGTCGTCGCGGATGACGCCCTCCAGAATTTCGATGGCCGCGGCAAGATTGCCCAGACGCATCTGCTGGTAGCCGGCCGAGGTGCGCAGCAGCGGATGGCGCGGCTCCAGAGCCAGCCCCTTGGCCAGTTCGTCGCCGGCCAGCTCCACCTGGTTTTGATAGTGGTAGACGCGGGCGCGGTGATTGTAGAGAATGGGAGCGTTGGCGGGGTTCAACTTGAGGGCGCGGCTGAATTCGGCCAGCGCCTCTTGGTACATACCGTCGCCGCGCAGCGCAATGCCGGCCACCATGTGCACGTTCCAGTCGTTGGCCGCGCCGGAGAGCAGGTTGGCGATGCCGTGGCGCGCCGACTCCTTTTCGCCGCGCGAGAGCAGCATGTAAATCCGGTAGAGGTTGGCTTCGGTGGAGGCCGGGTCCAGCTTGAGCGCCTCATCGAAGGCGCGGCGGGCGTGCATCACGTGAATCTGCCCGCCAAAGCCGTGGCGCACGTATTGCAACTCGGCAATGCCCAGCCCGCACCAGCCGGCGGCAAAGCCCGTGTCTTCGGCGGTAATGCCGACAAACAGAGCGTGTGCGCGTTCCAGATCGGCGCGTGAGCCGGTGCGGAACATGAACGCGCTCAACAATGCCCGCGCCTGCAAATACTCTTCGCTCACCGGGCCGGGCAGCATGGCGTCGCGATAGGCGGGACGCGGCGCGTCGATCTGGTCGCCGGCAGATAGCCCGTGCAGCGCGGCAAAAACCTCGTTCGAGATCTCGGTCTGCACGGCGATCAGATCAAGCGAGGCTACGCGGATGGCCCCGCCCGAGCGCACGCTCTGGGAGGCCACGTCCAGCAGTTGCCAGTTCAGGTCGAAGCCTTCAGCCGAGCGCAGAAAGTTGCCTGCCAGCACATAGGAAACCAGCAGCTTTTGGCCCACCGCGAGCGGGTCCAACTGGGCCGTGGGGACGGTCATCAGCGTGCTGGAGGGGCGGACAACCAGGCCGGGAATCCGCGCCAGGCGCGCGGCGATGGCGTCGGCCAGAGCGAAGCCGTAGAGCGGAGCAACCTCGGTTGCTCCGAGGTTGGCGAAGGGAAGAACCACCAGCGAATTTTGTGGCGTCCGGTCGCTGGCCGACTCGCGAAAACGCTCCGCGAGCATCGACAAAAAGCCCAGCGACCGCTTCTGCGCCTCTGCGCCGGTGGTGGGCAGGTTGGCCGCCGCATCGCCGGGAATGACGCCGGTCTCAATCTGCAGGGCCTTCATGATGGTCTTCAGCGCTTCGCGCACTTCCGCGGCAGAGGTGTAGCGCGCACCGGGAATCTTTTCCAGACAGGCCGCGATCACGCTCTTCAGCTCCGGCGAGATGGCGGGCACGATGGCGCTCAGATCCTCCGGCTCGGAGAACTGGATAGCGTGGATGACCTGGAAGTCCTCCGTATCGGGGCGGCAGAAGGGATGACGTCCGCTGGCCAGTTGGTAAAGGATAACGCCCAGTGCCCACAGGTCCGACTGCACACTGGACTGGCCGGTGACGAACTGCTCCGGGGCCATGTAGCGGATGGTGCCGCCGCGGGCGGTGTAGCTGGCGGCCAAGGACGCATCGCGGGCCAGGGAGGGCTTGGCGGGGTCGAAGTCGGCATCCTTGGGGTGCAGCCGCCGGGCCAAGCCGAAGTCCAGAATCTTGACCAGTCCGCCGTCGGTCAGCATCACGTTCTGCGGCTTCAGGTCGCGGTGGAAGATGCCCAGGGCGTGCGCCGCCTGCAGCCCGTCGGCAATCTGAATGCCCACGGAGAGAACCAGTTGCAGGTTGGCCGGTCCGCGCTCGATCAGCGTGTCGAGATTGTCTCCGGGCACAAACTGCATGGCGATGTAGGCCTCGTTCTCGGCCTCGCCCACTTCATAGATGGCGCAGACGTTGGGGTGCTCGATGGCCGAGGCCAGCCGCGCCTCGCGCAGCACGGTCGAGCGCATCTGCTCGGCGGTCAGCAGGCCGGTGCGCAGAATCTTCAGCACCACCGGGCGCTGCAGGAGCGTGTCGTTGGCCAGATAGACCACGCCGCTGCCGCCGGCGCCCAGCTTGCGAAGTATTTCGTAATGTTCAATCGTGCGTCGCTTCATCACATCTTCAGTGTAGCGAATGGAGCATTAAGATCGTCTCAACGCGCGTCTGACACAGGGAAAGAATTCCCAATTTGAGCGGATCGGCGGCCGGGTTCAGTGTCCGCGCCGCACTTCGCCTTCTTCGGGTGGTGGTGGCGGCGACTTCTGCAAGCGAAGCTCCGCGCGGCGGCCCAGCACGAGCATGGTCAGGCCGAAGGCCAGCAGCACCAGTCCCCACCAGAGATTCACATCGAAGCCCAGGCAGCGCGCGTAGAGGGACGCATCGCCATGCGTAAGCAGGCCATAGAAGGTGAGGATCAGGCCGGTCAGGGTGAACATCATGCCCATGGGAATGCGCAAATCGAGATTCATTTTTCTCCTCTTCTCACATCTCGCCGGCGGTTTGAAGAATGGCGCCAGCGGCTTGGAGATGAAAGGTCAATCTTGCCCTGGCCGCAAATCTGAAAAACGGTCAGGGCAGGGAACTCAGGCGGCTTGCCTCAGTAAAAGAAAATGTTGACGGCCACGGCGCCCAGCAGAACGGCAACCGCCAGCGCCTCGGGGCGCTTCCACCACACAATGTGCGAGCGCGAAGGTTTGGGAGTGAGCGAGTGGACCAGCCCCACCAGCTCCGCCTCCGGTCGCGCCTTGGTGGACAGGCTCACCAGCACAGTGACGGCAAAATTGATGGTGAAGGCCCAGATCGCCGTCCAAAAATTTTGCGCCATGTCGCTGGGATAGTGATGCAGGACCGCGATCCAGCCGCCGTGAATGCCGGGATGCGCCAACTCTGGCAAGGTCAGTCCATGATGCAGCACAGCCGCGCTGGTGCCGGCAATCAGCCCGGCAAATGCGCCGTGGCCAGTGGCCCGCTTCCAGAACATGCCCAGCAGGAAGGTGGCGAACAGCGGCGCATTCACGAAGGAAAACACCAGTTGCAGCGTGTCCATGATGTTGTTGAAGTTGATGGCCGCGTACGCTGTGCCGATGGAGAGCAGAATTCCGCCCACCGTCGCCCATCGGCCCACCGCCATGTAGTGCCGGTCGCTGGCGCCCTTGTGAATGTACGACTGGTACAGATCGTAAGTGAAAACAGTGTTGAAGGCCGTCACGTTGCCCGCCATGCCGCTCATGAAGCTGGCCAGCAGAGCGGTCAACCCCAGGCCCAGAATGCCGGTGGGGAAAAAGTGCAGCAGCATGTTCGGCGTGGCCATGTCGTAATCCAGAATCGGATTGCCGTTCACGTCCAGCATCGCCTTGCCAGTGACTGGATTGATCTTGGCCGGAACCAGGCCGCGGCCTTCCTCAGCCTGCTTTGATACCACGACAGTGTCGTGATAAATTGCGCCGTTTTCCACGCGGGTGATGGTGGTGGTGTGCGGCGTGGGCAGCCCGATGGCCAGGATGCCGGGCAGAATCACCAGGAAGGGAAACAGCATTTTGGGCACGGCGGCGATCAGAGGAACGCGGCGCGCCGACTCCATGTTCTTGGAGGCCATGGCGGTCTGAATCACCAGAAAATCGGTGCACCAGTAGCCTGAGCCGAGCACAAAGCCCAGGCCCATGCCGATGCCGATAATATCGATACCCATCGGGTTGGTGCTGGCATGGGCCACGCCCTTCCACTCGTGCATGTAAGCCAGCGGCACCGAGGCCTTCAGCCCGCTCCAGCCGCCCACATTGCGCAGGCCAATCAGCACCAGCGGCAGAAAGCCGGCGATGATGAGAAAGAACTGCAAGACTTCGTTGTAGATGGCGCTGGTCAGCCCGCCCAGGAAGATATAAAGCAGAACGATCACCGCAGAAAGCACGATGGAAAAAGTGAAGATTCCGTCCGGCGCCCAGCCCAGTGCGTGAAAGAGTCCGTCAAAGACGTGCAGCGCCTGAATCAGCCGGGCCATGGCGTACATGGAAATGCCGGAGCTGAAGACGGTCATCACCGCGAAAGAGCAGGCGTTCAGCGCGCGGGTCTTCTCATCGAAGCGCATGCGCAGGAATTCGGGCACACTGCGCGCCTTTGACCCGTAGTAGAAGGGCATCATGAAGATGCCCACGAAGATCATCGCCGGAATGGCGCCTATGCCATAGAACTGCGCCGTCTCCAGGCCGTACTTGGCGCCGGATGCGCCCATGCCGATCACTTCCTGCGCACCCAGATTAGCGCTGATGAAGGCCAGCCCGCAGATCCATGCCGGCAAGGCGCGCCCGGCCTGGAAAAAGTCCTTGCTGGTCTTCATGTGGCGCTTCAGGGCAAAGCCGATGCCCAGCACAAAGACAAAGTACAACAGCATGATCAGCCAATCGACTGAGGTCAAATTAAACACGAACGGCTCCTCGAAGGAAACAGGGTCAAAAGCGGGAATCCGCGGATTTCTGAACTCCCCAAACCACTGTACTGAGGCGAGCGGAGACAAGTCCAGCAAAATCTGTAAAGGTTTTCAGAAAACTCGTTCTGGGGCGATTTGCAGTAAGACGCACTCCAGAATCAACATCCGTTTCACTGAATGGAACATGGTTGAGCCTCCACACAAAACCATTCGCTCCCAAGATGTTGCGTCGGATGGAAGCGTAGAAAGTTGGCCCCACCGCAGGTGGTTTACACTGGAATTCCATGATTCCTACCCTTGCCTGGACCCCGGAAGGCGTCCGCTTCATCGATCAGACCCGGCTCCCCCTGGAGGAGAGCTACGTTCTTGCCGCCACCTACGAGCAGGTGGCCGACGTGATCGTCACCATGGTCGTGCGCGGCGCGCCGGCCATCGGCGTTTCGGCGGCTTATGGCGTGGCTCTGGGCGCGCTCCACGCCAAGGCGCTCACGGCGGCGGAGTTCGTCCCGGAGTTCGCGGCCATCTGCGGTCGGCTGGCCGGAACGCGGCCCACTGCCGTCAACCTGTTCTGGGCCATTGACCGCATGAAGAAGCTCTTTGCCGAGCTGCTTGATTCCGGCGCGACCCTGCTTCAGGTCAAGGAAAATATACTGGCCGAAGCGCACGCCATGTACGAGGAAGACATTCAGGCCTGCCGGACGATGGGCGCATTTGGCGGGGCGCTGCTGCCGCAAGAGGGCGGAGTGCTGACCCACTGCAACGCCGGTGCTCTGGCTACCTGCGGCTACGGAACCGCACTCGGCGTCATCCGCGCGGCGGTCGAGCAGGGCAAGAAGATTCACGTCTTCGCCGACGAGACGCGGCCGTTTTTGCAAGGCGCGCGCCTGACCGCCTGGGAGCTGATGGCAGACCACATTCCCACCACCGTGATCTGCGACAACATGGCCGCCAGCCTGATGCGGGCCGGAAAGATTCAGGCCGTGGTGGTGGGCGCGGATCGCATCGCGGCCAACGGCGACACGGCCAACAAGATAGGCACCTACAACGTTGCCATCCTGGCCAAGGAGCACGGCATTCCGTTTTACGTCGCCGCCCCCTGGTCCACCATCGACCTGGCCACGGCGACCGGCGAGGCCATCCCCATCGAGGAGCGGCCGCAGATTGAAGTGACGCACCACGGCGGCAAGCAACTGACGCCCAACGGCGTGGGCATCTGCAATCCCGCCTTCGACGTGACCCCGGCCAAGTACATCACCGCCATCATCACTGAGCGCGGCGTGCTGCCCGCGCCTTTCGGCGCGTCGCTCCGGGAGATGAAGCAGGAGATGAATTCGGGGCTTTGACCATCCCTCAATGAATGCGGTGGTTCTCTCTTCGGCGCTGTGCCCGCCGTCACCCGCCGGGTCAACTGCATCCATTAAAATCAAGCTGAGGAGTCTCGAAAAAATGTCACGTAAAGCACTGATTGCCGCCAATTGGAAGATGTACAAGACGCCCGCGGAAGCCAAGGCGTTCGTTGCAGCCTTTTTACCCCTGGTGGCCGGCCACACGCGCGACGAGATCGCGCTGTTTCCCTCGCCGGTGCTGTTGCCGACCGTCATCGCCGCCGCACAAGGCAGCAATGTCTCTGTGGGCGCGCAGAACATCCACTTTGCCGAAGAGGGCGCCTACACCGGCGAGACCTCGCTTAACCAGCTACAGGCGATTGGCGGAACGCATACGCTGATCGGCCACTCCGAGCGGCGGCAATACTTTGCCGAGACCGACGAGATCGTTAACAAGAAGCTGCACACCGCGCTCAAGCATGGCGTCGTGCCCATTGTCTGCATCGGCGAAGTGCTGGCCGAGCGCGAGGCGGGCCAGACCGCGACCGTGCTGAAGACGCAGATCGCCGGGGCATTTGCAGGGATTTCCGCTGAAGCCGCTGCGCCGATTGTCATTGCCTATGAGCCGGTATGGGCCATCGGCACCGGCAAGACGGCCACGCCGGAGACCGCCGTGGACGCGCACAAGATTATTCGTGCGGAGGTCGCCAAGCTGCTGGGCGCGGATGTCGCGGCCAAGATGCGCATCCTCTACGGCGGCAGCGTGAAGCCGGACAATGCCACCGCGCTGATCGGTCAGGAAGAGATTGACGGCGCGCTGGTGGGCGGCGCCAGCCTGCAGCCGGACTCCTTCACCGCAATCGTCAAGTACTAAATTCTGTCGTCGGTTTTCCAAGCCTCAGTCACGATACATGGGAGACCGACGACAGAGAATACATACAACTAAAACGAACCTCTGCTGCCTCCGCACAAATCCACTGTATGGCCCATGGCCTTGGCTGCGCGGTTGGCGGCATCTTCGTCGGTGAAAAAGAAATAATACTCCGTCTTGTTATTGGTTTGCACGATCAGGTCGAAGACGTTCGGATCGACCTTGGCAACCCAGGTGGGGTGCCCGGCCGCCGCATCGTTCTTGTTTTGGCGCAGTTCGCCGGTGGTCAGCGTCAGATCCTGCACATCGTGAAGAGCGAAGGCAGCATCCTCATCGGAAATGACCGCGCCATCCCTTCTGATGGTGTAGTGATAGGCGATGGTGCAGGTCGCCGCGTCGGCCACCACGTTGTGGGCTTCGAAGGTTAACGCGTAGGTCCAGTCGGTCGCATCGGCGTTGTCGTGATAATGCGTCGCCCAGCTCAGTTTTCTCTGTGCGTTCAAGATGGACTGAAGGGTTTGCATGGTCGTCGCCAGCGCAGGGCCGCTGTCGGTGGCCGGAGCCGTAGCCGCGGCGGCCTGCTGTCCCCAGGCCGCCGCGGCGATGAAAAAAAACAGGATGGATATCAGCGAGCTCTTCAGCTTCATGGTTCTACCTTTCAGCAGACCGTCTCGCGTTCCATCCTATGCCTATTTGCCGTATTTGGCGCGGATAAAGTGATGCGCCACGTCGCGGACAAACGGCACGGCGCCGGCGGGAACCCCGACGTTGCCCTTGAGGATGGATTCAAAACTGTGCGGCGCGCCGTAGTAGAGCTCGGTATCTTCCTTGTTCTGGCTGACGCTGGTGCCGTCCAGGCTGATACCGGCAAAGACGCCTTTATTGCGCGAGTAGCTGAGCAGCTCGGCGTTCATCCTCCAGTCCGTGGCGGCCTGGCCGGCGCGGCCCACCGGACCGGCAGCAGCGGAGGCGTCTCCGCCGATTTTGAACTTGCTCTTCAGCAGGTCCTGGAAGCCGCGGTCATTGACGGCCACAAGCACCAGATCCGTGGACTGGCCGCCGATTTGAAATCCAAACGACCCGCCGGCCATGCGAATGAAGACCGGCGCGCTCCAGCCGTGTCCAGTGCGGCAGGTGACCACACCCTGGCCATACTGCCCGCCCCAGATAAAGGCTCCCTTGATCATTCCGGGCACCACGCCGACGCAGGTGGCTTGCTCCAGGATGTTGTCCGGGATGCTCCGGTCCTGGGCCGAAAGAATCTGGTCGAGCACCACCCTGGCGGCATCGATGCGGTCCTGCAAGGACTCCCGCGTGGAGCCCGCGAAAGCGGTAAATGGAAGCATGAAACAGAGGCAGATCAACACAAGTGTCTTCTTCATATTCACATCCTTTTCGCTGCGCGGTGGTTTGCGCGCGGGGGTTAGTTGTCCAGATTTAGACGTCGCAGCAGTCTCTTGGGGAGCTGAGCCGCGCAACTGGGGCCAGCACTGAAGTACGCGAGAACCGGGAGAACCGGCCCTCCTCCGGGCGCAAACGCCAGAAGCCCCACAGACAGGCTACAGCATTCCAACACGAGCGCGCATCCATAAATCAAGACCGGAGGCTGTCTTGATCTACGCCGCAAGGAGGAAGGGGGGAGGGGGAGGGATGAATGGCGAATCGCAGGCTGGACTTTGTGGAAATTGCAAAAAAGAGGGGTTTCCAGGCCTCATGGGATATGCCGTCTGGAAACCCCTTTCCCCAGATCTGCGTTGTTTCTGGACCCATTGTGTACAATATCGTTTTGGAGATGTGGTCAATGTAGCTCAGTTGTAAGTTACGGAAGGAGCATGGACACAAGTAACCTTGAACAGTTGGCAAATTAATAAATAGTTTATGGCTGCATGTGAACGGATGGAACTCACAGATTCATTTATCTGTTGCATGAGATAGAAGCACAGCCTTCTGCCCCCATCCACTGAATGAATTCCAGAGCGGAAAACGGAAGCACACGAGCCTGTCTATCCGAACAATATGCGGGTTTCGATCTTGAGTCGCATGGTGGAGGGGGAGGGCTGAACAACTGCAAACTTCGTCTTGCCGGACTGCCGCAAGAAAAAAGAGGGGTTTCCAGGCACCGTGGATAGCACGCTGTCTGGAAACCCCTTTCCCCAGATCTGCGTTGTTTCTGATACCCATTCTGTGGAAACTCTTGAAATCGCACAAGATTACGGATTGAGTGTGGGCGTAAGTAACCAATCCTGTTTACTTATCAGTAACGGGTGATTGACGGTGCAAAGAGCCTTGGCGGCGGTCGGCCTGGCGGCGATCAGTGCGGCGTCGTTCCTGAATGCCGGCGGCCTGCAACAGCGCGGGGTCGGATGCCCGCATCAGCAGATCAATGCGGTTATCTGCGCCTGTCTTGCGCAGCAAGCGGCCCACGTGCGCATGCACGGTGCGCTCCTCGATGCCCAATTCACGGGCAATCTCGCGATTGGAACGAGCCGTGAGGATCAGCTCGAGGACCTGTCGTTCGCGGTCGGTCAGGTGAGGAGGATCACTGGTAAGACTGTTGTCGGCGGTTCCAATGAGGTGATCGATGAGTTGCGAGAGCAGCCGCCGCGGCGCCCAGATGGAGCCGCTGGTGACAACATCGATGGCCTGGCGCACAATCCGCGCACCGGCCTTCAGGTCGAGATAAGCGCGCGCCCCGGCTATGATCAAATCCATGATCAGCCGGTCGTCTCCCTCCGGGCCAATGACAATCGTCCGGATGTCTGGCCGCTTGCCGCGAATGGACTCCACAGTAGCCGCGCCGTTGGAGAGCGAGTGCAGGTCCACCACCAAAAACTTCAATGCGGTGTCAGCCAGCAGGGCGTCCATGTCGCCCATGACTGGAAGCAGCGGCGCGTAGCCCTCATCAGGGCCGTGTTCGAAGATGCTGGCGAGACCCTCCAGGCGGATCGGTTCATCCGTTAGTACACCGACGCGAATCGGGTCATTGCTTTGCATCGAACACATCAATCGCCTCCCGTTGGGGTGCAGGAAGACTGGGCCCCATGCGTGCGGAAGACGCACTCCGCACGACACTTAAAACACTTGCTCCATAAACCAGGAAACCAGGACAACCGGTTATATTCCCGCAAAGCCTACAGCTTGGGCAGTACAATCCCCTGTTGATGCTGGTATTTGCCCTTGCGGTCGGCATAGCTGACCTCGCACGGCTCATCGGAACGGAAAAACAGAATCTGGCACAACCCTTCGTTGGCGTAGACCTTGGCCGGCAACGGCGTGGTGTTGGAGATTTCCAGCGTGACGAATCCCTCCCACTCCGGCTCAAAAGGCGTCACGTTCACAATGATTCCGCAACGCGCATAGGTTGACTTTCCAACGCAGATCGTAAGTACATCTCTGGGAATACGAAAATACTCGACAGAACGGGCCAAAGCAAAGGAATTCGGCGGCACGATTACCGAATCCCCTTGCACCGAGACGAATGAGCGCTCGTCGAAGGCCTTGGGGTCAATAAGAACGCTGTTCACATTGGTAAAAATCTTGAATTCATCGGAGACGCGCAAGTCGTAGCCGTAGGAGGAAAGCCCATAGGAGATGACGCCGGCGGCCACCTGCTTTTCGCTGAACGGCTCAATCATCTTGTGCTGAATGGCTTGTTCCCGGATCCAACGGTCACTCTGAATCGACATGCGTCTCCTGTTTTGAATCCGGCTCGGCGTCCGGCCTGAAATCCGTGCGTTTCAGGGAGTGCCTGAAGGCTCATCTTACGGAATCCACAGAGCATTTTCAATGGGGGAGCAGAGAAATTCCCCGCTTGACTGTTGAAAACCAGGGCTGGATACCGCAGAGCGAGGGTTCTGCGATCAAAAATGATCAGGCTTCCGGCCACGGACTTCGGGCGGGCTCGAAAATCTCTGGCATTTTCTCCGTAAACCGTAGTAGAGTCAATTCAGTAGCCCGAGCGAGGTGACCCCATTGATCAAGCAGGATATTGTTCATCACGTGATTGAGCGCACAGGCCTGCCCCGCAGCAAGGCGGAGGCGGCCGTGGATACGGTTTTCGAGGGCCTCAAAGAGGCTCTGACCGCCGGCGAGCGCATCGAGCTGCGCGGCTTCGGTGTCTTCAGTGTGCGCGCCCGCAAGACCGGCATCGGCCGCAACCCCCGCACCGGCACCGAGGTCAGCATTACCCCTGGCAAGGCAGTGCGCTTCAAGCCCGGCAAGGAACTGCATACCCTGGAGATTGGCGCCATGCCGGCGAAGTAAAGGCGTGCGTGGCGATCAAATTCATCGGAATTGCCGTTCATCGGCCCCCGAACTTCTGCCGCTCCCGTCGCAGTCATAATAAAAGTGTGGCGCTTCATTTCTCACCTGACACGCGGAACACTGTGCGGCTCTCGCGGCCAGGCTGACCCAAGCAACTGCGAACAAACAGCGGGCAGTTGGCCCCACCGCAGGGGCTACATCAGCCGCAGCGCATCCACATCCACCACCAGATTGCGGCGGGGGATTTCCGCGGCTTCGGCGTGGGCCAGCATTCCGCGCAGGGCGGCATTGAGAGCCTTGCGCGAGGCGGCTTTCAGAATCAGATGAAAGCGGTAGGTTCCCTTGATGCGGGCGATGGGCGCCGTGCACGGGCCGAGGACACGCACAGCCTCCGGAGCAGCTTTTTGAAACCATTTGCCCAGTTCGGCCGACCAGCCCGCCGCCTCTTCGAGTTTGGCCGATTGCACCAGTACGTTGGCCAGTACGCCGAAGGGCGGGTAGTGCATCCAGCGGCGGTACTTCAGCTCGCGCTCGACGAAGGCGGCGTAGTCGTGGGTGCTGGCGGCGAGAATGGCGTAGTGGTCCGGGTAGTAGGTCTGGACGACGACGCGGCCGGGCAGATCGCCGCGTCCGGCCCGTCCGGAGACCTGGGTCATGAGCTGGAAGACGCGCTCGGCGGCGCGGAAATCGGGCATGGAGAGCGAGTGGTCGCAGCCCACGACGCCGACCAGCGTAACGCCGTGAATGTCGTGGCCCTTGGCGATCATCTGGGTGCCGACCAGCAGGTTGATCTCGCCGGAGTGCAGGCGGGCCAATAGCCGCTCCAGATCGCCGCGCCCACGCACCGTGTCGCGGTCCATGCGTCCGATGCGCGCCGTGGGAAAGATCTCTCCCAGCCGTTCTTCGCCCTGTTGTGAACCGGCGCCCAGGTAGTACATGTGTTCGCTCGCGCACTTGGGGCAGCGCGCGGGGACCACCCTGCGGAATCCGCAATAGTGGCACTCCAGCCGTTGGCCTTCGCGGGCCAGGCCGGCATCGTCTTCCTGCGGCTTGTGGTGGGTGAGGGCAATGGCGCAGTTCTGGCACTCCAGCTTTTCTCCACAGGCGCGGCACATCACGGCAAACGAGTAGCCGCGCCGGTTGAGCAGAATCAGCGCCTGTTCGCCGCGGTCGAGGGCCGTCTGTGTCTGGACGATCAGGGCGCGGGAAAAAAGCTGTTCCTGGCCGGTTTGCTGGAACTCCTGGCGCATATCGACGAGTTCCACGGCGGGCAGCGGCCGGTTCATCACCCGCTGCTTCATTTCTATGCGCAGGTACTTGCCCAGAACGGAGTTCTGCCAGCTCTCCAGCGACGGGGTGGCCGAGCCCATCACCACCACGGCGCCCTGAATCTTGGCTCGCATCACGGCCACATCGCGCGCGTTGTAGCGCGGCGTCTCTTCCTGCTTGTAGCTCTGGTCGTGCTCCTCGTCCACCAAAATCAAACCCAGATTTGGCGCGGGCGCAAAGATCGCCGAGCGCGTCCCGACTACAATCGGCGCATCGCCTCGCTGAATGCGCCGCCACTGCTCGCTGCGCTCCTCGGGGGTGAGGGCGGAGTGCAAGAGCGCGACTTTCTGGCCGAAGGCCGCATCCAGCAGGCCCGCGGTCTGCGGCGTCAAGCCGATCTCCGGAACCAGCAAGATCGACGCCAGGCCACGGTCGAGCGCGCACTGCATTGCGGCCAGATAGACCGCTGTCTTTCCGGAGCCAGTCACGCCGTGAAGCAGGAAGGGCTGAAAGCCTCCCAGCGCCGCCGCCAGGCTGGCCAGCGCCTCGACCTGGGGTTCGTTGAGGCGCAGCGGGCCGGCTGTACCGGGAAGCCCTCCCAGGCGGAAGGCCGCCGGACGTTCGGCAGTGCGCCCCAGCCCGCGCAGGACCAGGGGTTGCAGCGGGGAAGACGGCATGGCGGTGTTACGATCCGGGCGGCGGAGCGCCG
>VFSW01001047.1_pt1 | contig 41244 bp, 69 predicted proteins | sample 5358111 | NCBI WGS metagenome assembly VFSW01 (sample SAMN11554181, study PRJNA540505) | mine drainage metagenome | isolation source: sediment from site ElyBrook_90M | place: USA: Ely Copper Mine, Vershire, VT | collected 2017
TTCCGTTTGGCATCAAGCACTTAGTGATGATTGCTGTAGCGTAATCTACGCCAGGTGTCACCACGGGGTGGATGTAGTCAATGCCACGAATTGGCTCTGTGGAGTTGCTGACAGCGATGTTCAGGTAGTGGTAGTCTGACAGGCGGTTGAACGTGTTCTTGGCTTGGGTTAAGCGAAGGTAATCCACCATCTTGAGATACACCTCGTGGGCGACTTGGAATACGATTCCTTTGTTGCCAGCAGGTGCTTCAATGTACTCAACGATGATGTTTTGTTTGTCCAACATATTAGATCCCCATATCCTTCTTGGCTTTGCGAGCCAAAATTGCAGCCACAACTTTAGCACGATGTTCGGGAGACAAGGGTCTTCCTTTTAGTGCTTGACTAAGCTTACTTTTATGATCTTCACCTTTTGGCTTGCCTTTTTGAGCCAAAGACACTTTTTCTTTTGTTTCATCTGAATGAAATTTACCAAAAGAATTTTTGTTGCCAAGCATTTTTTTACGCATTGATTCTGATTTTTTGACACCAGTCAATGCGACACTTATTTTTTGTTTTTCTAATTCTGGTCTTATTCGTCCGGCTAACCCACCGCCACCATCAGTAAGATTGCAAAGTTGGTTTCCGGATTCTCGAAAATTTTTTATCCAGAATTTTTCTTTTTCATTGGCTTCATCAGAAGTAAGATTTTTTTCAATTATTTCTGAAAAGAACCCATGCTTTGCAACTATATGGTTCCAATAAGCATTTCTGTTTTTTACACTTGTGCATCTACGACCAGTTCCACGACCAACATAAAAAATGCTGTTGTCCGTAGTTTTAGTGTGCACATAAATGTAAAAATTGCTCATATACGTTGCGCCTTGCCTTCAACAGGAGTGAACCTGCGGTATTCGAATGTATTTGCTCGACTCACTAACGATTCACCGTGACCTTGAATAAGCGCAAGAATTCCAATACGGGCGCTATCGATATGGTCATCAGGGTCACTGAATCTTCCAGCATCATCAATAGCATAGTTTCTTGCCTCATCTAGGAACTCCACGCATGACTCATTAATCATAAATGTTCCACGTTCCATCCCCATCCGCATTATATTGATTCCATAAGACTTGTGGTTAGTTACCTTGCCTTGGTCGTTTACAGGGTTCAATATAGCGCCAGCAATGCAATTCAGGCCGTAGTTGTCTTCAAATACTTCCCTAACGGATTGTTCAGTCAGAGTATACCTGCCAGCTTGGGTAGCATCGTGCGGTAAAGCAATTGGAACACCCTTGGATTCCTTGTCCATCAGATAATGGACGTACTCATCTGGGGTTTCGCCTTGAGCAACTTTGACCTGGCGATGCAAATAGATGATTTCTTCCACCGGATCTCTGAAAAAGAAGCTAATGACTGTTGGGTCATTCTTAATACCCAAGTCAAAAGAGATCAAACGCTCCATCTTGGAGTTATTTCGCAGGTCAATGTCGGTAGATTTGTATGTAGGCCACTTGAGTAGCGGAAAAACAACACCTTTGCCAACCAGTGGGATGCCCTTCATGCGGCAATCACGCTCCCAAGGCATGAAATCTCGGCTTAACTGGTCACGTTCCTCTTGACTGAAAAACTTTTCGCCCCATTCGTTTTCAAACGGTACGTCATCCCAAGTCACTCGGACATGGGTATAGCCTTCTATCTTGTCCCAGAATCTGCGAACAAGTCCTGACATGCCTTTGAGTGGGGTGAAAGAACACAGTACCTGCCCGTTGCGTTGAGCAGTACGGATGACCAATTCTGAGAATGTTTCGTCTGGGGGTTGTTCGTCCAAGACCACAAGGTCGAGTTCAAAACCTTGCAGATGGCGCACTTGTTGTGTGTAGTTGGAGAAGTAGAGCTTGGATTTGCCACCAGAAGAATGCCAGATTTCCACAGCTAGGACGTTGGCTCCATCGGTACGGATTGATTTTTCGTCAATGTTGTCCCGTGGGATAGATCCTGTACCCAGCTTGTAACTTTGTTTGATGTCATCACAGCCCAATAATTTGGACTGTAGCGTTTTTGCAACTTGTTCCCATGATTCACCGGAACACATGGCAATGATGGGCTTGTCCCATTTCTTGCCTTTCCAGCCTTTAGGGTACATGCCTGTCAGGTGGTAGGCAGTCTCATAGGTAGACGCAATAGTCTTGCCAGCACGGTTGGCAGCAATCATTCCTCTACGGGTGAAATGCGCTCCGGTTTCAAAGAAATCTTGCTGATACTTGAATGGCCTGAACCACTTCAAGGTATTGAACTGCATGTCCTTGGCAATAACATCACGAGCCGCCATCATCTTGCGAAGTTGGTCGGAATCCATGCGCTTGGTTACTGCTTTGCCACCAGCTAGTTTGACAAGGTGTTTGAGTGCCCGATCCTTGTAGATGGGCATGATGTAGTCACTAGCTTCACTTTTTGCCATACAGGTCACGCATGGAGAGAAGCAGGTCAGCAGCAGAAGCTAAGTAGTAGACATCTTGAGGGGCTAGAGTCCGATCTCCTTGAAGATCTTTTTGTAGCCACTCAAGAGTCTTACGGGCACAAACCTCTGCCTGTGCCGATAGCTTTTGACGGAAGACGGAAGACTGGTCTTCCATTACGCCCACGGATCAACAATGTTTTTCTGTGTGAGGCTAGTGAACTCTTTGTCAATCAGACCCCAGATGCCACCACCCTTTTCGCCAGCACAATATGAATACAGGCCACGGCCTTTTTCGCTGAATGTGCCATCAGGCCTACGCATGATTGTTTCCTCTGTGCGGGGATCTAACCAAGTGTATTTCTCAGGGACGCTTTGACCGAACTTGTTCAAACGGCTACCAATGGCTTGCTGTTCAACAGGGCCCATGATTTGGTAGGTAATCAAGCCGTTGTCGTACTTGCGGAAGTTGATCTGCACTTTCCGGTCAGACTGTGGGTCTGTCGGGTGGGGCATATTGGTCGCACCAAAGAAATGGATTTGCGACTCAATAGGTGGCAGGTCAGTTGGACGGGAAGGCATTGGCTTGAGTTCATCCATAGGGATGGTTTCCTTGCGGTCAATGTACGGGTTCAACTCCGTCATATATTCCGAAGGAATCTTCTTGCCTTCTAGCGCATTTTTAGCCACCAGGTATTGGTCTTCTTTGGGTTTACCAACGAAGTCAAGACTGAGGCCTACTTTGTCATAGACAAATTGAGCTAGATCTTTTGCACTTGGAAGGTCAATCTTCAGTGCTTCAATGTCATACGTTGCCATGCAATTTCCTTATACCTTGGTTGGTAGTTTTGGTGTGGTGAACTTCTTAGAAGCAGCCACGTTGATGTTGTTCAGATGGGGGTCTGACAAGGGATTCTGGTTGAAGGTATCACGCACAGAATTCGCCAACAATTTGGAGCGTTTGTGGCTATCAGAAAAAGCCTCAAGCTTCTTGTTGATGCCTTTGGTCAAGCCATTGGTCATGGCCTTGCCGCCAGAGATTACTTTGCCGTATGCAGACATGTGAGCCTCACTTCAGGTAGTTGTTGCGGTCGCTGTTCATGTAGGCATCATTGTTTGGTGTCTTGTCATAGCACTTAGGGGTGCTGACAGACATCTTATTGCCCACAGGATACACATTGCCACCAGCCTTAGGAGCGCCTTGTTGGCCTTTAGGACCGGACACGCCATGCTTGGCAGCAGTGACGTTTGTAGCGCCACCAGATTTGGATACGGTGTGCTTGGAGATATTGCCTTTGCGGTTAGGCGCTTGGGCATACAGGAAGTTGGTGGTCATTTCTTACCTTTCGGTGCTGCACGTTTAACAGAGTATGCAATCGCAACTGCTTGCTTTTGCGGCTTACCAGCTTTGATCTCGGCTTTGACATTCGACTTGAATGCTTTGTCCGACTTAGATTTCTTCAGGGGCATTATCACACCTTTCGAAGGGATTGTAAAAAGTCATCCAGGGCATCGTCAGCCGACACCTCTTCATCTTTTTGAACATTGTTGACATGTTCAATAGAAATTATAGGCGCACGGGATGATTCAAAGGGGGCCAGCTTATCAGCAATCTTGGCCTTGTCCTTGATGTCCAGCTCATCAGACTGCATGGCATCAATCAGCACTTCCATAGCGGTCTTCAATGGGGGCAGACCTTTGGACGCACGTTCATCATTTAGCTTGTTAAACAAAGCACCATATTCGGTTACTCGGTTAACAATGGATTTAGGGCGACCACCCACGTTGACTGGTTTGGGTTCTTTAGGCTCTTTAGGTTCTTGCTGACCAGTAGCAAGCTTCATTGCCTTTTGTTGGGCTTTCTTGCGTTGGTAGTATTCTCTGGCTTGACGTTTTTTTTCTTCATTAGTAACAGTACTGCCTTCAGGACGAATATCCCCATATATTGGGCTACTAGGTTGATCTATTTGCATTTCATACCCTTTAATCCATCTTCAGTTCTAATCCAAGCATATGAGCCATTAACAGTAAATCCACGTTTCTTGTGAATCCGCATAAACCCATCATGCTCTGCTCTGATACTGGTTGAGCATATAACCGGAATACCCCAACTCTTGGCCCACAATATATGCTGATCAATCATCTCATTAAGCAGCCTAACCCGTGTCTTGACAGGTAGTGCTAAATCAAGGTGGTGAAACTTGGCATTACTGATCTCTTCAGCAGCATACGTTGTATACCCACCACGGTCAAACCAGCAGTACGCAACCAATCTGTCCACATCCCTGCAAACAGCAAGGAACTCTCTACCCTTGTCAAACAGCTGAACAGTAGCCGCAACAGTAACATGCTTGCGAAACAACCCTCTATCCCTGGTCAGAATGCCATCAGCTTCCTTACCAAAGATACCGTCAGCCATCTCTACGATGTCATCTACATCATCCAGCGGATGCGCCAATCTCCAATCCATACATTGCCTTTCAATACATTGTTGGTGGCTCACATCAAGCAGTGTCTTTTCTTTCAGGAACCCACGAAGGCGCTAACCCTCCGCACCACCAACACGAACAGATTGTAGCAATCAAAAAACTTTTGGGACAAAAAATTTTATACAGGAGTGCGAGTACTACATTTCTGTATGGGTAATCTTTGTATAAACCCGTGTTTTTTGGCACTTCAAGCAGTTTGAGGGGTTGTTTGTAATACCTATGTGTGTCTCTTTTTGCGTTGTGTGGACTAGGGGGAAATGTTTTGCTAGAAATTTCGGGAATGGGGGAGCGGGCCCCCTAACTTCCGTCACCAATCCAGCCCTACCCCCTGCCCATTCTAGGGGGGTTATAAGCGATTCTAGGGGGGTATCAGGCTAGGCTGGTGGGGTAGTAGCCTGATGGTCGTTTGTTGCTCTACAGGGGCGCTATTCGTTTCTCCCTCTAGGGGCCCGATGGTTTTGGTGTTTTCCAGTGTTCAGACTGTCTCAAGTGATACGCTGGAAGACCTTAGGACAATGCATCTCTCTCTTATGGTTTCCCTATGGTGGAGAGCAGATACAGGCCTTAGGTTTATCTCTCTTTTTTCTTTTCATATGCTCACCAGAGAGCAAAGCCCATGCACCATGTAACTATGCGTTTATTGCATAACCCTGACATTCACTTGAATTGACGATCAAGTGAAAATGCACCATGTAAGGGTTTCTACGTAAGGGTTTTTAGTGCTCAAACTTAGGGTTTTCCCTAACATCAAAACACTGTGTATGGCGTTAAATTACTAGCACTGGGTAACACACCTAGTGCAACAGATCAACTCAATATCACTTAAAGGATCATCATGCACATTACAATCAATCACGCTTCACAGTTCCGTGACGAATTCCAAGCTCACGGGCGAGGCGATCAATTCTCATATGAGGCACTCGGCCTATTGTTCGACTACTTGGAAGAAATAGCACCAGAATATGAGCTCGATGTCGTTGCATTGTGCTGTGAGTACAGCGAAGAAATGCCCTCAGAAATTGCTGTGAACTATGGCGTAGAAGTTGACTCTGAGGATGATGGCGAGATTCTCGATGCTGTGATGTCTCACCTTGACGAAAACACATCCGTTATCGGTGTCGCCAGTTCAGGCGCTATCGTTTACGCTAACTTCTAAGGATCAAAATGTCATTTATTACCAACGATCAAAAAGCCGCTATCGGGGGCGAGGGTTCTTTTTCTTTTGTCACTACCATTGGAAGCGGCATTGAAAAAGTCGATGTAATCATGTCTTATGAATATGATTATGAGGGCATTTATAACACTTGCATTGAGTCGGTGACTTTTCAGGGTGTCGATGTATGCGGTTGCTTAACCGAGGAAACATTATCCGCTCTTGAAATGGAAGCCATTGCAAAACGTGAAACACAATTGAAGGATGACTGCTATGTGTAATTTTATGATTGACTTATTCCACGCAACTATTTTTGCACTGATTATCAGTTGCCCAATGATCGCTTATTTCCTGATTTACATGTAAAGCTCACACTGTAAAGCCTTATTATTAGGGCTTTATGGCGTGGGCTTTTCCACGGTTTCAATATATACACGAAATATGACTAACACTGATCGAATAGAAATTTTCACCCGTTGGTATTCTCAATCGGGTCATTGGATATATTCAACTCGTTTTCATGCTCTCAATACATGGGCAACCCATGGAATTGAAAATCTTCCAGATGCTCCCCGTGCTGTTGGTTTGTACCCAGCAATTCAAGAATGGATCAAAGCATGACAATCGATCAATTAATTGACTATCGCTCTCAAGAGCACAATTTTTACTCAGCTGGGCTTGACAAAAAAACAATTTGTGTTTTGCGTCAATGCCAAGGCACTTACATGGCATTAGCCATACCTCAAAACCAATACAAAGAATGGCTGGGTTGCTTTTCTTTGCTAACCAATAAGAAGGGTTGAACAATGTCCTACAAAGAAACTGACATCAAGCATGAAAACGGGCCGTTCTGGGTACTCAATGACAAAAACGCTTACACCATACTAAAAACAGGCTCAACACACAGCGTATCGATTGAGGCTTACCCAAAAACAGAAGATGGGCTATCCATTGCCATATACAGATGCAACTACTTAGCCAAAAAATCAAAGCCTTGATCTAAGCCCTACGGGGCTTTTTTTGTTTCTTTTAATGCGCTACAGCGTAGGGCGTAGCATTGTTAACCGATAGCCTAACGGGCTAGGCGTAGGCTTGTCTATGCCATTGGATAGCTCATGGCATGGGCTAGGCTTGAGCATGGGCTATGCGTGGGCATTGTAGGGGTTGCAGCATAGGGCAAAGCATAGGAAAATCAACGGGTTACAGTCATTTGATTATGTAATGGATTATCTGGGATTATATATTCAGATAATCGGTGATTATCATTTTGCCACTTTTTTAATCAAAACCGCCCGATTATGCCTGTTTTTTGGGCAGTTGGCCTGATTTCTCTCCCAGGGAAAGACCCCCCCCTCAAAAAATCTAGGCCCCCTCTTTTTTTAGCCGCACCCTTGTTTTTATTTAGCCACCCTTTTTAAACTTTTGACCCGAAAAAAAACCTCCCGAGGGAGGCTTAAGACCCTGCAGGGCCACTGGAGAACACCATGAATCAACTGAGAAAGCGTTAAGGTCTAGCAAAGTTCCCATGTAAGTTCAATCTAGCTGTGCTGGCTGCTTGGATAGCTTGATTGATGTCATTGTAATAGCCAATGTGATGTTTTTTATTGTTTGCATTCAAAGCAACAACCCATTGAGATCTGCTTTTCAACCAATAAACATTCTTGTGTCTTGATTTGCTGTTGGATTGATTGGATCGATTGCTTAAATTCTCAGAGGCATTACATGGCCTCAAATTCTCTATCTTGTTGTTGGATTTGTTGCCATCTATGTGATCTATGCTTGATGGCATATAGCCATTGTGAAACATGAATATAAGACGATGCAAGTAAAAAAACTTTTTATTGATTACAGTGATTTTGTAACCAATCTTTTGCATACAGCCAACTGTTGTGCCTGCTTGCTTGTTACCTTGTCGGTGTTTTCGTATGAGTTCACCATCTTGGTACTCATAGACATCTTTAAGATATTCCTGTGTCAAGGTAAAATATTGTTCAGCCATGGCAACTCCTTCTCAGTTGTGGTGGTTAGAAACCCCAATGTGTCCTGGTAGACCTTTGGGGTTTCGTTATTTTAACTCAAGAATCTTAAGCGATAAAGTGTACTGTCAATCTGGTCGCCAATGCTGTCCAGCAGGTTCTGGATCTCGCTGTCGGGTGGCATGACGTTGCGGTTGTCTACAAAATACTCACGCAGTTCTGTTAGCTCTTGCAAGCCATTCTCTGCTGGTGGGTAGTAGTCTGCTGGGAACTGGATGATCTCACCTGTTGCACCTTGTGTAGCTTCTACCAGGGCATCGATCAGGTCTGGCAATGCTTCGTAGAACTCACCCAATGCCATGTGGTTGGCAAAGCTTTTGGTCTGCCAATGCAAGATGTGTGTGTTTGTAGCTGCATGTAGCAGTGTGAGAATGAAAGAGCCCATGGTGTCCATTTGCTATCCTTGATTGTGTGTGTGTATTTTACTAGCTGCTTCCAAATAAGCAATCCTAGCTTTTTCTGGAGAGTCAAAGAAGCCCAAATGGTATTGCTTGTAGTTTGATCCTATAGAAGCTTTCCATTTGCCTTTATCTTTTGCAAACGAAACACCTTTGGGAAGTGTTCTAGTGCGTCTTGCAATCTTGTTTTCATTGTTCTGTTGCCGACTAACACAACGTAAATTGCTAATTCGATTGTCGGATCTTATGTGATTTATGTGGTCTATGAAGCCATCAACATGAACTCCATAGTAATGTAACCATGCAATTCTGTGCAACAACTGAGCTTTGCTTTTGCATTTGATGTTTATGTATCCATCTTTTCTAAGCAATCCAGTAGGCTTGTCAGGTTTGCTTTTCCTGTACAAATAGCCTGTTTCTGGGTCATAGTCAAAAGTTGACCTTACATAATCCACAGTCAATGTAGAATAGAACGTATCCATAGCAACTCCTTCTTAGTTGTGCTGGCTAGAAGCCCCAAGGTGTCCTGGTAGACCTTTGGGGTTTCGTTATTATACGTCAGAAATCAATCAATTCACCCATGATTGGCTCCTTTAGCGTGATTGTAGGCTATCCAGAAGACGCTGAATAGTGATATTCAAGGCATCGACCTCATCCATGTGCTTGATGGCCCACATGCGCTTTTGCCCGTGCCAACCCATGATTGCTCCTTGGTGGCAGGACTTGCACAATGCCACACAGGTGTATTGCCTATGTTGCTTGACATGGTGGGCATCAGATGGTCCAGGCTCATCACATACGGAACAGGGCAGCTCCTTGACCATTGCCAAGTGCTTACTCTCACGGGCGGTGGGCTTGTTGTTCATCCGAAATTCTTCATTTCCGCTCTGGCTGTGTACTGCTGAGTCTTCCACACTTCAATTCGAGCCATAGCTGCTTTCATCATCCACAAAAGCTCTTCTTCGGCCTGAGTAGCTTCACGCAAAGCCTCAAGCTGAGCCTTGTAACGAGGATGGGCATATGAGTAGGCTTCTTTGTGGCCTAGCGTACCTTCCTCATCGTTCATCAGTTCAGACTTCACCACACGCAGGTTGTTCTCCACAAAGGTCCTGTCTGCCTTGGCTTTGGCAAAGGCTTGGGAATTGGCGGTGATGTAGTTGATTGCCTTGTTTGGGTCGATTTCAGACATTTTCTTTCCTTGTGTAGCTGGTAAAAGAGCTAAATGGTGTTTGACCCCCACATTTGTGTCTAGTAGCTTCTTGCAAGACAGGGAAAGCCCATTTGCAATTAGTGCATACCCAGTACGGTGGATTACCAGGCGCATCTTTCTTTTGTTCAAGCATCTTGTTGTCCTCTGAATTTCAAACCACGCACAGCCATTGCCTCTTTGACAAACTGCAATCCCTTAACCCCCAAGTTGGGAATCCTTCGCATCTCTCGTTCCGTCCAATTGCAAAGGTCTTGCTTCATAAGGATTTGCTCAGAAACCAAGCATCGGTGATACCTGATTGGCAAATCAAGTTCTTGAATGTCAGAATTCAATTGCTTGTGCTGTATCTCTTGCTCTTTTTGCCACTCTCGCAAAATGCGGTCACGGTGCTCCAGCATTTCTACTGCTAACCGATATGAGGTCTGAGCCATAGCAAACGGGTTTGTAATGCCCATTTTTTCAATTTGCGCTTGCATTGCGTACAACGCATAGTGATCTAGCATTTCTGTTTTAGTCATAGTTCATCCAGTTTTGTGTCTATTAATTTCTGTACACCAGCATTCAGGTCACCATTGCCTAGGTCGAGCAATAGGCTGTGCTGGATGCGGGTGTGCTTGATGTATACCTTGCTGTCATACGGCTTCTTGTAGCGCTCTCCAGCACCTTTTCTGTTGCCACCCCATGTGCCAATAGGTCTGCCAAGTCTTTTGGACCTTGCTGCCCTTCTTTTTTCTCGTTCTTCAAGAACAAGCCACTTTGGTTTCTTGTAGTCAAATGGATCATCCAGTTCCATGATTACCTCTTCGGATGTGGTGCGTTTTCAGGGGTTGATACTGACATGTAGACTGCCGCATAGGTCCCGTTGGCTGGTTGCCACCGATCAATGTAGACACCCCACATATCTTTGAGGCTTCTAAGCATTGATGATTTCTGACAGTTAAACAGATTTGCTAATTGCAAGATAGTTAATCCATCTTCGCTAGACAGCAATACATGCCTGATTTCATCGTGTCTACTGCGTCTCATGCTGCCATCATCTGGTTAAGCAGAATCTGCTTTTGTCTTGTTCTGTAGTCAGCACTGACTTGCTGACGGCTCTTGGTGAATTTCTTGGCATCCTTACCTGGTCCAAGCATGTAGATCCGCACGGAACAACGTCCCTTTGTGTCTGTTTCCCAGTCATGCACATGAATCACGCCCTGCTTGTACATTTCTTTTGTGTGGTCGTAGACAGTCTGGATATGTAGTCCTGATGCCTCTGCCAGTTGGTTGCAGTTCTTATCACCGTCTATCAACTCTCGCAACAAGATTGCGTAGGTCAATGCGTTAATCTTTACTTTGCTGTAGATTCTCTTCGCCATTCAATGCTTTCCATTCTTCTTCTGTAATTTCAGGGATGTGAACCACCTGTGCTTTGCTGATTGCGTATTTGACAGCCATCTTTCGAGCTATCGATTCCATTTCAATCCGGTTGAATTCCCAATCTTCGTCAGTCATGCTTTTCCCCGTAATGTTGGTTTACTAACCAATTAACAAACATTTGAATTGCTACGCCTAACATGATTAAGGCAAAGTCTCTAAGCATAGTTATTCATATTCATGATTGATACACTGATGCAGCACAGACAACTTTGCCAGTTCATACATCCATACAGCGTGTTGGTTGTTTACGTTAGAAGACAAGGTTTTTAGTTCATCATTTTCATAAAACAACACAACACAGGACTGTTCTGGCGCTATGCGTTCTATTGCATGAGTAAGCATGGCAGTAGCATCCCAATCTTTAAGATGGTGTACTTTCATGTGTTCTTCTCCTTAAGTTTGGCTTCAATGTCTTTAGCGAAGTCGTCCATCCATGCGCCGTAAACAATTCGCCATTCAGCAGATAGTAGTTTTAAATCTTCCTCCGTCAGCCCTACCCATGTGCGCTGTGGTGGCTCTATTACGCACTCAATGCAACTGCAATACCCAGTGCCACAGTTCTGAGGGCGTTTGGTGTGGTTTCCTGTTTCGTATTCAACCCACGCCACAGGCTCTTGTGCCATCTTCATAATGGTTCGTTTACGCCATCCAGTCATTTCTTGCTCCCTATGTTGCCCAAACAAGTCGCAACAATCACAATCAAAAACCACAGCGCCCAAAAATGTGACTCTATAAATTCAACTAGGGTCATGATTGGCTCCTCAGTGGGTATGGTGGGAAGGGCCAGTTATCAGGCCATTTGCGCTCAGTCATTTCTTGTTCCATTCACGGCAAAAAGCACGTTGTTTTTGTGTTAGATCAGGGCTGAATCCTGCTATTGAGCATTCAGGGTGCTGGCGAAAGACAGTATCGGCTGGTGGGGCAAACAAGACAAAGATGCCCACAAAGTTCACCACCATGCCAAACACAAAAAGGGTTAGGTAGTTTTTCATAGTGGCAGCATCTCAAAGATGTGTGCGTGGACTTGATCGTAGTCACAAGTCAAAGCCTCCAACTCAGCATCAGTCAAGGGTGTGCCGTCTTCCCAGCAAGCAGATGCCACATAAGCATCGCAGTAGTCAGGGGCATCCCAACGATGCAAGCCATCAATCTCAATATCAAACACTTTTTTTCCGTTCAGTTCCATTTCAGACTCCATTAAATGATTGGAAAACCAAGTGTATTTCAACTTGATATGCACTTGATATAGGTGTTTACCCTCGGTTTTGCTAAATAGTTGTGCGTGTGCATTTCAGCAGCTTTGTTTCTGTAAGCTTCAATCGCTTCTTCTTTGGTATCAAAAAAACCTATGTGAAATCCTTTGTAGTTGACTGTAATTCTGGCCCTCCATTTGCCCAGCTTTTTAGCCCAATCAACACCAGGATGACCACTTGTATTGTTCTTTGCGATACTTCTGTTTTCACAATTTTGCCTGACAGTAACTTGCCTCAGATTTGCCCATCTATTGTCAAATCCGTTTCGATTGATGTGATCTATTTTCAACATGGGGAATTCCCCATTCATATACAGCCATGCCAATCGGTGTGCTTTGTAAAGCTTGTTGCCAATCCGAATAACGATGTATCCAGTTGAGTGCTTTGTCCCCAAAATTTGTCCAGTCTTGAACCTGCCAACATTTTTGATTCGAGTAAAAACACCTTCATCAGGGTTGTAAAAAAGATGGTCTTTAAGTTGTTGCTGTGTAAGCATGATGCACCTCGTTATTGGTGTAATCGTTACAGGAGGCACTGACAGGACGGTAACGAATCGTCTTTTCCCCCGCTAAAGGTAGTCAGTGCCAATATTTTACATCAGTTCTTCTTTTACAAGCACTTCCACCATGCCTACAGCACCATAACGCTTGGTTGCATGGATGCTGACAATCTGAGAATCGTCTTCATAAACGATCCCATTCATGGCATCAAAGTAAGCTTTCAAAATATTATCCGCATCGGGCTTCTTGCATGGTCTCTCTAAGCCCTCTAAACAGGCCGTAGAGCGCTTTTTAGAGTAGGAGGCAGGGATTGGTACTGTAATGTAGATGTAGGCCGCTACAGGCGTTTTTAGCGGTTCAGAAGATCCCATTGCTTGTCGAGCTGCTTCTGCTATCAGGGTTTCGTAATCACGGGTCTTTGTGGGTGTGTATGTGCTGACAAAGTTGCCACGCCTGGCGAACTTGGGTCTACCCTTGCCGATGGGTGTGCCCTCCACCGTAAACATTACTTGAAAGGTCATTCCAATTCCCCATTCTTAATCATGTTCATATACGTTTTCACACGATCCACAGATCCCTTGGAGTATCTGCGTTCGATGAATTCAATGCGTTCTTTTGTCAGGACCTTGTTTTGTGTTGCTACCCAAGTGGCGTAAAGCTCTCTAGCCAAGGCTATCTCCAGCTGAACCCTGTCCCCTTGGTTGCTCACTACTTTGCGGCTATAGGCCATTGCAGATGCCACTTCCTTTTTTCACTTTTGATTTGTCCTCTGTCAAGCAAATGAGACAGGATGTTTTTTACTTGTTTAGGAGTCCAGCCCGTTATCTCTATCAGTTCTTGTCGGGTTAGTGCCCCGTGGTTCAGTAGTTCCAGCATTGCGTATGATTTTGTCATCTTGTTCTCCAAATATCTCGTATCTACCGCAAGCACCACAGGTCCATGCGTAGCGGTTGTTTGTCAGTTGATGTTCCCGTACTTGTCCCCCGCATTTGCACAATCTCATACTTATTCCCCTTATCCTCTAGTGTGTGTGCTCTAGTGTGTTATTACTCATTAGTGAATGGAAGAGCAAAGCACAGCCTTACCGTGTTCAAAAACAACAGTTCGCTCTGTGCTGCTTGCATTACTCATCAGAGTTATGTCTTCGCATTCGCACTGGACAGACTTAAAGGCCTTACAGCCTTACCACCAGGTTCTATCCTTGGCCCACCTTCCCCGCTCTGGCTTGCTCGTGTTACGGGGTTAATTTAAGACACTACCACTGACGTACCGCATAGTGTCCGAGTGGTCGCAACAGAAACAAAAAAGCCGTTTACAACTGCCCTCGGTCGAAACCCTACGGAGAAAACCAAGGGCGAGAGCATGTGTAAACGGCTTCATTTGTTGCTTTCGACGACAACGGTTTAAATTCTACAATGGTTTTCGTAGTGCTGCCAACCTTTTTTTGATGTCTTCTGGTATCGGGGCGGCTTTCTGTGTATCTTCCTGTAGTTTTTGCAACACAGTGTTGACCACTGGCTTGTCAAAGCTGTCAGGAATCTCTGCTCCATCCCATCGTTGTTGGTTCAGATAAACCAAGGGAGCAGGGATAAAAGCCCCGTCAGACTTACGCCAAGCATCAGTGGTACACATCCATGCCACATGCTTGATGATTTGATCTGCACAGCCATCGTACATACCCTTCTTCCACCTTGCCAAGCAAACAGACTTACCACCCTTGCGGACGGACCTAGGCCATGTGGTCCAAAACTTCTCAAACAGGTCGCTCATTTCTGTTCCTTTCCTTTAGCTTTCTGGTAAAAATTCAGGGTTTTGCGGTCCAAGGTCTTGGCTACCACAAACATATGCTGTATAGCCCTTTCCTGCTTGTTAAACAGGGTGCTGGGCTGGTTCTTGTAGTCAAACGGGCTGGAAGATTTCATTGATAGGCTTTAGCTTCTTCTGGGATGCAAGCTCAAGAGCAGTTGCAAGGGTTGCGATTATTGCAGCATCGAGGTCCTCGAAAGCTACATGCGTTTCAAGCTGGTCCACTACCTGGGCAATCAATGTCCAAGCAATAGTAGCTTCAAGTTGGGAGTGGTATAGGTGGCTCATATGGTGAGCCTAGCACTAAAAAAAAGTTGTGTGAAGTAGGGAAAACCCCTAGAGATTTATTGAAAAAACCCGTTTACAGTTCATCTCACTGCACTAACGCAGTACTTAAAGGAACTCAAATGAAAGTCAAAAAACTGGTTCACATTTACTTTGAAAAGTTTTCTTGGGAAGAAGAAGGCAAATATTCCGTTTACTCTTGGAAAGTAGATAACTCAAATGATCGAATCTACATCAACTCTCAGGAAATGGAGATTGAAGTGCCTGATGACTTTGACCCACGCCCACAACAAATAGCTGTTTTGGAAGCTAAAAAGGTCAAGGCAATGGCTCAATTCCACGAGACTGTGATGCAGATCAACGAACAGATCTCCAAACTGCAAGCCTTGGAGTACACAGCATGAACATCACAGCCCTTCAAATGGCCCGTAGGCTATTCATCATCGATGGCGTTCCTGCCAACACCCAACGTCACAACATGCGCTCTTGGGTGCGCTCTGTGCGCTTCTTGGGGGACAACTGGTTGATTGCCAAGCCCCAGGAGCGTAAGCAATGAGCGACAAACCAATTAGAGATTATGGTCGTGCACCAATCAAGATGGAAGGCGGTATTGCTGATCCTGATGAGTTTAACTTTGCTTGCGAATGTGAAAAGTGCCAGCAAAAGTACCGCGACTGGAAAGCGTCTTACGAGGCGCAGCAGAAAAAACTTAGGGGCGAACAATGAGCCACCAACAATTCTACGAAACTGTCCAACTCCAAGAGGAATACGAAATGAGAGTCAAAGAATTTGCTGAACAACTGCGGGAAGAGATGATGCACGATCCTGCTTTCCGTGAACTAACCCCCGAGAATCAGGACAAACTGATTGCTGAAGAAATGAAAATCTACGAAGAGGCTACCAAATGAGTTTTTTTACTAACCTGTTTAGCGGTAAGACCTATACCGAGATGGGCAACACCATCATCAATGAAGACGGCAAAAGCTTTGTCAAGGTGGGCTCTACTTGGATTGGCGACCAAGGTGAGTACATCCAGCGTCAAGGCCAACACCTGATCAACATTGAAACAGGTGTGTCAGATGCTTGGGGTGACCCATTTTCCACCGAACAGTGATACACTATTTACTCCTTATGATGGAGAAGATTGTGAACAACTGTATTGTTTGGACAAAGGCAAAAGCTGGTAAAGGCTATGGGGTAACTTCAAAAAATGGCAAACAGGTATACGTTCATCGACTTGCTTATGAGCAAAAAAATGGATCAATACCCCCAGGTTTTGTAATTGCTCACAAATGCGATAACCCAGCTTGCTACAACCTAGATCATCTTTTCGCGTGTACTCAAAAGCAAAATCTTGAAGACATGAAAGAAAAAGGAAGGTCTGCAAAGGGCGACAAACATCGTTCAAAAAAACATCCTGAACTTATTTTAAAAGGCGAATCAATAGGCAATAGCAAGTTGACTGAATGCCAAATAAAACAAATTAGGGATATGTACATTCCTCGCAAAGTGTCTTTGACAATGATTGCAAAGGAATTTGGAATTGCTTTTCAAACGGTAAGCAAAATTGTTAATAACAAATCATGGAAACATATTTAGGAGAAAGAAATGGGAATTAAAGAACTCCTCCAATTAAATGTAAGTAAGCACATTGAGAAAAAGGCAAACCTGTCTTATTTGTCATGGGCATGGGCTTGGTCAGAAGCACTAAAAGCAGATCCAGAAGCCTCTTTTACGGTTCAAACATTTGATGAATGCGGACCAAACGGGGCCAAAAGAACTGTCCCGTATATGGGGATTAATGGTTCGGCAATGGTATTTGTAACGGTAACCATGTTTGGCAAAAAGATGACTTGTCAGTTGCCTGTTATGGATCATCGAAATAAAGCCATACAAGACCCTGATGCCTTTCAAGTGAATACCGCAATCATGAGGTGCATGGCTAAAGCACTTGCGCTTCATGGATTGGGTTTATTTATCTATGCGGGTGAAGACCTGCCTGATGAAGCTGAAGTGCCAAGGAAGGGTTCTGCTCCAGTTGTCACCCCCCGTGGTGGAATTGGAGATGACCTCCCAAATGAAATTAAGGAGTTCTTGCAGGAAATGGCAGACTCCGTTACCGAGTTGGTTAAGCAGGGTCAGGCAGCAAATGCCTTGGCAATGATTGACGAACAAGCACTTGAGGCCGATCAAAAGGTCTATTTACACAATCAATTGGATGCGCCAACACGCTCCGCACTAAAGAAAGCAAAGAATGGCTGAATTCGACAATACTTCAAGAGGGTCACTTTTTAAAAATGACAAAAAAACGGATGAGAAACATCCTGATATGAACGGCTCGCTTAACGTGGAAGGCGTTGAATATTGGATTTCTGGTTGGAAGAAAACAAGCAAAGCAGGTTCTAGTTTCATCAGCTTGTCAGTGCGACCCAAACAAGAGCAAACCCGTCAGTCTAGCCAACCTACTAAGAAAGCTAAAGAAGATGACTGGGCCGATTTTTAAGGAGAAATGAAATGCAAGAACAACGCGAATTAACGTATGGTGAAAAAGCTTGCGGAGTAAGTTTTAACCCAGGAGGCCGAGCAGATGTTGACGCAATAAAGCGCAATTTTGCCGAACTTCTGGATTTAATTAACGAACACCGCCTAAATGCAACTTCTACAGAAGTGATCCGAATGCTTAGTATTGCAATTACAGAAACACAGACTGCACAAATGTGGGCTGTAAAAGCGGTTACTTGGCAATATTGATGGAAGATCTAATGCCAATTTTGCTTGTAGTGTGGATCTTTGCAGCATGGATGACGCACATTGTTGTTTGCCTACAGACAGCCGCATGGGGCTTTCTGGTGGCAGGAGCATTGCTTGTCCCTATTGCTTGGATTCACGGTACAGGAATCTGGTTCGGAATATTTTGAAATCAATGAAAGAAGAACATGTCATTTAATTCAATCCTCAAAAACATGTTTGCCCGAGCAAGGAAAGAAGACCCCATCACAAGCGTAGAGGCATCCGATAAGGTTGACTTTGCAGGGGATCACATCCAAATCATCCTAGAGTGCCTTGCACAACATGGCCCCCTAGGAAAAGATGGGATAGCCACCAGAACAAAGCTGGATGGCAACCAGGTCGCTAGGAGACTCAGTGAAATGAGTAAGCTCAACTTCATTGAGTTAACTGGTGAAAATGTTAAATCAAACTCAAACCGTAATGAGCGTGAATGGCGCTTAAAGGAAAATAAATGACCCTCAATCTTGACCCCAATGAAGTCAACTTCATCCTGCAAGTGCTTGGTGAACTGCCAACCAAATCAGGTGCGTTTGTGCTTGTCCAGAAGATCGATGCACAGGCCAAACAACAACAGCCAGAGGTCACCCAGTGAGCTATACAGACGTAGAGCTTCAGATACTGCGCTGGTCAGAAGCTAGAAAAATCATCCCCAACAGCACCCCCGAGGTTCAATTATTGAAGGCGGTAAGTGAAATTGGGGAGTTGTGCGATGCAACAATTAAGCATGACCGTGAAAATATCGTTGACTCAATTGGCGATGTGATGGTGTGCTTAATTAACTATTGTGCCTTGCAAGATATTAATTTGGTTCACTGTATGCAGGTGGCATACGATCAGATTAAGAACCGCAAAGGCACACTGATGCCCAATGGCGTTTTTGTCAAAGAATAAGTCTTCCAATCGTCATTTTTAGCTTATAGGATAGCAAGTGCAGCAATCCCGCTGCATTAGGAGCAATCATGTTTAAGTTTGAAATGACAATTGGTTGGTTAGCTAACGGCACTATCACTGTTGAGACTAACGATTTTGATGTTATCGAAGTCTTGAAAGAGTTCGCTGAATATCAAGAAGACAACGGCTGGATGGGTGCTTGGGAAGCTACCGAATATGAGTTTGAAGAAGAGTCTGAAGAAGAGACTGAAGAGGCTATTTAAGGCTGACCACACGGCCTCGAAACTCAATAGAGTCTTGGTCGTGTGTTGTCACCAACTCAGGCAGCAATAGCTTGCCATCTACAAACGTCAGCACAGCAAAGCCACTACGCCAGTTCAGTGGGCCCTGCTCAGTGTAGTCCTCAAACTGTGGGCCGTAAGGCTCTGCCAGTGTTCCTGTATCAACTCCGTATCGTACCCCGTTATAGTCTGAATATGGTGTGACTTTCAGGCTATGCAGGTGGCCTGTAACGATGTTCTTGCCCGACCACATGGTGTTGTTGTGGGTAGCATGTATGCCCCCCTTAAAACGATGCTTGATAACCGTTCCCTCATTGACCCATACTGACCAGCAAGGCTCCCAATTTGGGAAGTGGTCACGCAAGGTAAAGCCTTTAACGTGTTCGTATTGGGGTGCATTGGCGGCTAAAAAGGTTTCAAACCGAGCGTCATGGTTACCCAAGGGCCAAACCAGCTTGACGTTGTAACGGGCTTCCTTGGCTGCTTCTTCAATGTATCCCATTGAAATGGTGCAAGCTTTCAACTCTTCCATTACAGATGGAGACTTTGCCCAGCCAATACGAGGGTGGCGAGAAATACCTGCCCCGTCAAAAATGTCACCGTTTGCTATCACTGCCATAGGTTTGAGATCACTGATAGCCCACAACAAACCTTTGAAGGCTGTTGTATATACACCAGGCCAAAAGTGTGCGTCACTAAAGACAATGACTGTGCCGTTCAGGATGCCTAGATCTTTGCGTTTAGGATGAGCGTGGGCGGTTTGAAGGTGAGCGTATTGCCCTTTGTTTTGTGGCGCTTCAATCTCAATTTTCATCCGAGCTTCAATACGTCTGCGTCTTTTGTTAAGCCCAGATAACTCAATATTTAAGTTCCGAGCAGCATCAGCCATGCTATTGCTATTTTGGATAGCTTGGATGATCTCTTGATCGGTGTATTTTGGAGCGCCCATTACAGTTTCTTTCGCCAGTACAGGGTGTTCTTAAAACCCCAAGGTTTAGATGGTTCAAACATCTTGAAACCGCAACGTATCAGGCTGTTTGCGGATGCAGGATTTTCCGTTGTATCACTCACAAGCCATTTCCATCCGAGAGCTTTTGCTTGTCGGATGCGGACATAAATAAGCTTCTTCTGTAGGCCTTGTCCACGATGAGAAGGAACAACACCTGCCCTACACAGATAACCACAATCAGTCCAAGAGACAGTGCGAACAAGACCCGCAAAGCCAACATCCCTACCATTCTCAGTAGCAATCCACCAAGATCCAAAATTAGTGTCATAAGGAACATCTTGTGGCAAACAAATACGTTGTAATGCCAACAATCTGGTCTGCACAGACTCTTTGCGAATGTCAACACGTTTTAGCATAAGCGTATTAGACTTTCGCAGTGTGGAGGTTTTATGACATTGACAACGCTGTTGTCTTAACCTCATCAACTCTACGGGCCCAACCCCTACCAAATGTCTCCCATGTTGGCAGGTCCATCAAGAATGACAACCTGCGCTTGGAGTAGTCATCAATCAGCTGCTTTGGATTAGCGGCCTTTACAGCGGCTAAAGTCTTTGGACCTATATTGCCATCAGACTCGACGCCAACACAGGCTTGTAGCCACTTTGCGGCCCTTCCTGGGCCACTGTTGATGGCGGCATCGAACACAACATAGTCAACACCAGCTGGCAGGTCATCAGCACAGACTTTGTTCCAGTATTTCTTGCGATACAAAGGGCCAACATCTGCGGGGGTCAATGCCCTCATAGCTTTCTCATCTACTGGATGACCGCAATGCTCTTCCCATGTTGTTTTTGTGCAACCAAGGTTAGTCATGCCGCCTGGATCTTTGGGGTGATTGACGAACCCGCCTTCATGAACAAGGACGGCTACCAATGATTTGTCGAAGTTTGAGAGCATGTTAGACAGTAGGTGTAGATTTGTGGAGGAGATCGTCTTTGTTTTGGCTAGATGCGCTACTTCCAAAGTAGAAAGCGATGATGCCTGTCCATGCAGTGCCAAGCGAACCCAGCATCAGCATCAAAGAGTCCGAGGTTTTGAAAGTCTCAGTCATCATGCCAATCAGGATGCCAAAGAAGCCCAACGTAACGCCAACAGCCAGCACAGCGGGGATGTATGAGCGGGTGGCTGCTTGCATTTCACGGGCTGATTTGCGGTCTTCCACATTCAGTTTGGCAAAGTCCAGACCCATTTCCTGTGCCCGAGCAGCCATCTGCACTTCAGCTTGCTTGAGTAGCATGATCTGGTCAGCATTTAGCTTGCCTTCACTGATCGTAGATTGAACATCTTTGGGGTCAATGCCTATTGCTTTGCTAACAGCTTCAATAGCAAGGCCAGCCAATGGGCCACCAAGGGCTGTGGCAATCGTAGGTGCAATAGTCTTAAGCCAATCCATATCAACCTTTCAATTTGTACATGATAAATTCAATCGTGCCCCAGCCAATAAAGCCAGCCGCAAGAATAGATCCAAATCCAATCAATAAGATGTTTATTGTCTCTGCAAGGTTTTCACGCTTTTGCTTTGCTTCTGCCTCTGCTTCCCGTTCTTCACGCTTTCGATTGGCAACAATATGGTTGTACTCAGCTTGGATGGATTCCCACACATCACCCTGCCCTGAATAGATCAACTGCTCCTTTAGCCTCTTTTCGGCATCCCGCAAAGCCTTGGCTTGCATCACGGTATCTAAGGCTTGCCCCATTTCGGAGCGACCCTTTTTACCCTTGTCCTGTACAGCCGCCTTGGCTACTGTATCCCGATGCTCAAAGAACTTAATCAGGTCACCACTGCACTCCTGCAAGTCCTTGCCCATCTGGATAGCTTCTTGCACACCAGCAATCGTGCTTTTGGCAAGGGCAAACGCTGCGCTGATGGTGATCGGGTCGATCATTTTCTTTCAACCTTTTTCCATTCAAGGCAGTAAACAATTCGTTGGTACACATCCCCTGTCCACCACCATCTAACACACCGTTCAGCAGGGGCCTGTGGTGCAGGTGAGGCTGGAGCTTGTGGAGGAACTTGTGGAGGTCGTGGTGCTGTGGTTGTCTGTTGGGCGGTTGTCAGTGGTGTAAGTGCCAGTGCCAAGTACGCCAGTACCCGACATAGTGGTCTGCGTATATGTGCCATTGCCAATTACCCCTGTGCCAGACAATGTGATGTTGGGTTGGGGTGCTTGAATTTTACCTGCGATGGCTGTATTCGATGTGAAGCCAGCAGTAGCTGTGGCAACAAAAGCATTAGCTGTGTTGGTGGCTGTAGCAGTAGCGTTGTTGGATTGAGCAACACCCAAGGCAGTAGCGTTGTTGGACTGTGTGATGCCCAGATTAGTCTGGCTCTTCACGGTGTAGATGTTAGACATCAAGGTAGAGGTGGTGGGGATCAACAAAGATGCCCATTGAAATGCGTGGTCGCCAAAAGAGCGAGGCGCATTGATCTGCTGTTGCTGTTGAGGAGCGGCCCCATTCATTTGCAGACTGAGAACGGCAGCGACCTTGGAGGTAGCATCACCGGATTCGGCAATCTTGGACAATGCTTGATACTTTGCAATATCTGCACTTGCTTTAGCTTGTGCAATGGCAATCTGACTTTCAGCGTAAAGCTTGTAGTCTTGGGTGGCGCAACCCGTCAGGGCTACAGCGGCAATCAATACGATGCGTTTCATTTGTCGGCCTTTCCGTCTAGTTTGTCAAAAATCTGTTTCAGGATGGATTTGATGTCAGCAATGTCAGAACGATAGTCATCTTTAGCCACATAGTCATGGGGCAAAGAATTAATCTTGTCCTCAAGCCTTTGTATCTTGGCGGTCACAGAGTTAAACACATAGACAGCAAAGAACCCAGCAACGGATACTACGATGTTGAAAAGTTGTTGGTTGTCCATGATTTACCTGCGAGATGAAGGAGGAACGGCTCTGTCAATTGTAGGAGCCATATTCCTGTAACGAGCAAGTTGTTCTTGCTCATCAGCATTAAGAGAGCCAGGGGTCATCAAGGCCAAAGGAGCAGCCAAACGAGGTGCTACGTTGCTGACCAACTGATTGGCAACGCCCAAACCAAAGTCCGACCAATCGCCAGACTTCTTGGCCTTCTTGTACTCTTGACCCAAACCAAGAATACCCAAAGCATTACCAGCCACATTCAGCAAACCACCGATACTTGCACCACCTTTGATGAACTCAGGGATGTGTTCTGGTTTGCCGTAAGCACCACCAGTTTTTGCACCTTCTGGGTTTGGCTTTACAGGGTAACGAGTTGCTGCGTACTCTGATTGGACTTGCTTGTATGGGACGTTCTTTTCGCCATATTGTTCCATCCAACGGGCAGGAGCATCCTCAGGACCAACTTGGCTTGCAAACCAGTTATAGCCGCCAGGACCGATCTCGCCTTTCTTTGGTTTGTATTGAGGCTTCATCCCTTGCGGAGGGGGAACGGCATCAATTGCTTGAGCAGCAGTTTGTGTGGCAACTTGGGTTGGAGTACCGCCAGCAGCCAACACCTCAGTTGCAGTTGGTGGCACAACAGGTGGTTGAGCAACTCCTGTCAAAGCGTTCATTGGATTGACAGCACTAGGAATTCCAGCAGGAGCGTTAGATACAGCACCAGGCAAAGAGTTCTTATAGTTGTTGCTAAGAATCTCTGCGTCTTTGATGTTGGTCACCTTTACGCCAAAGTGATTCTCAACATCAGACAATGGGACGCCAAACTTTGCTTCAGCCTCAACAGCCAACTTAGAAGGAGAAGGTGGTTGCTCAACAGGCTTAAATACAGCAGTTTCTTCAGGCGTAGCAAAGGTAGGCTCTACCCTTGTTTGCAATGTTTCTGTAGGGCTCTTGCGTAACAAACGACTGGCAGCATATGTGGCAGCAGCACCTGTAGCCAATGGCTTCCAGTTCTCTACAATTTGATCTACCAACCCGCCAATAGCAGAAGGCGCTTTAGGTGCAGGTGTTTCTGTTTGAATAGCTTTGTTGGCTTTGCCTACTGTTTCAACCAAAGACATAGCGTCTGGAGCTTCAGCAGAAGGTGGCTTTTTGCCTATTGATTTGCCAGCAGAAGGAGCCCGTGAAGTAGGGGGCGCCATTGGACCAGAAGAAGAAGCTACTGGCATTGGCGCTTGTTGAGGAGCGCCATGATACAAAGTACCCATAGCCTCTTCTTTGGACATTTGCTCATAAGCCATGTTTATTCTCCAGGAGAAACTTTGATTTCATTACGGTTGTTAACCATCAACTCACCTTTTGGTGGCAAGAAATGACGGCCTTCAATGTTTGATTTCAGTTTGTAAGTGTAAGTGTTATTGATGGCCTTGAATACATCAGACTTTTGAAACTCGTCTGACACCTTATCAAGGTCAAACTGCTTACCAGTCTTGGCGGCTTCACGTTGAGCGATAAATAGTTGCTTGGACCAAGCAGCCATCAAGGCATTGTTGCGTTGCTGATCAACACGATTAGCAACCATAGCTTCTGCACCGCCAGCCAATGGATCTGTAGAGGCTACATCTTTCCATGTTGGCGGCTTAACGTGGGCGGGAATGTTCTTATAGGCTTCATCGTTAGCAGCATTCAAAGCTTGCAAACGCATGAATGAAGAGAACTGTTCAGGCCTGATAACACCTTGCAACTCTTGCAAAATTGCTGTTTGTAGTGTTTGCTGCTCTTGCAGCATTGCGTTGGAAGAGTTGGAAGCAGTAGTTCCTTCCCGACCAGAAGCGCCAGCTTGAGTTGTTGCAGAGCCACTTGCACCAATACCAACACCGACTTTGCCAGTTGTTGGAGGCACACCTTCACCACCAGCACCAGCACCGCCAACATTGATGCCAGCAGTATTGCCAGCAGTTTGAGAGCCACCAGCATTGACATTCAAACCTTTTTCGCTTGTTGCGGCTTGAGAGCTACCAATCTGGTTCAATCGGCTTACATAACCATACAGACGCTGGCGCTTATCGGCAGGAAGCGTACCAATATGGTCAAGGACGCCCTTTAAGCCACCAGCAAGCTTCAGTTGCTCATCAATGTTGTGATTAGCACCGCCAGCAGTACGGGCAGCGTTGTAGGCATCGTTGGTTGCAAGTTGCAACTGGCTGGTCAAGCCATTGTTGGCAATCTCTGCGTTGTATTTGCCGTTGACCCAAGGCAAAGTCTTCAAAGACTTTTCATCAGTCAAGGTGAAAATGCCACCACGACCTTCAAGTTCTTTGACTTGGGCAGGAGTTAGTTCTTTGCCTGAACTGTCTTTGATGCGACCAGTAATGCCACGATCATTCTTTTCACGGAAATACTGGTTGTTGTTGATGTCTCGTGCTTCTTCCTCAACGACACCACCACCGTTGTACCACTTCAAAGCCTCGTTGTAGTTACGGCTCAAAAGGTTGGCAACCACTTTGCCCCATTGAGGCTGTTGGTTAGGGTGATAGGCTTTTGATTCGGAATCATGTGCGCTGATGTCTTGAGCAAGCTTGACACGAGCTTCTGGACTTGTAGCGGCAGCAGGAATATTCTGAACAATGTTCTTGAAACGCTCTGGATATTCCAAAGTTACACTGGCAATAGCATTTTGCCCCTGACCAGCAGGAACAACTTTTTCCGTTATGCCAGGCGGCACAACAGGAGCGTCCGTTTTTTCAGGTGCGATAGCGTCCATTTTGTTACCTTTTAATCAAGACCGTGTGTATAGTCATAGCCCATATTAAACACGGGCGCTTGTGTTTGTGTAGCTTGGGCAGGATTGCGAACCATGCCAGCAGCCTTGGTGAAATTACCTTGAGCCGCTTGCTGAAAAGCATTAGGAATAGCAGCCATCTTTTGTGTTGCTGAAGATAGGCGCTGATCTATAAAGCCTTGCATATCCTCAGGAGGAGGAACACCTACAGATGGCTGACCACCTTGGATCTCACCAGTAGTGCGGTCCATGCCAGCATATTGCGCCCAATCACCATAATTGGGTGTAGCAAATTGGAAAGCGCCATAGTTAGCCATGATTTGCCTTACAGTTTAAAGCCCATGCCTTTGCCCGAAGTCGTTTGACCTTGAGTTCCAGCAAAGTTGGGGGTTGTAGAGGCTTGAGGTGTGCCGTAAATCACAGAGGCATATTTGCTATATACGTCTTGTGGCGTACCAGCGTAGTTAATACGAGCGGCAGCGGCTTGATTAGCGGCATTTAGACCTGTTTGACCAGCAGCCATAAGTTGATTGGCGGCAGCAGCCTTGTTGGCTTGCACTTGAGCTTGTGCGCCAGCAGCGGCAGTGGCTTGACGTTGAGCATTCAATGACGAAAGGTTAGCATCAGCCAAAGCCATACGAGAACTACCCAAACCACCAGAAGCACCGTACATGGCATTCTGACCAGCTTGAGACTCACGGGCAGACTCACGACCTGCTTGCAAGGCGGCATTAATCTGACCTTTTTCGTAATCAGGGTTGAACAATGAAGCCAAACCAGCCATGCCACCAAGCAAACCAGCACTACCAGCGGCTTGTTGTAGTCCACCAGTCTGAGCGGCAACATTGGAAGCAGTATTAGCCGCATTGGTAGCGGCTGGCATTACCTGACCAAGAACATCCTTTGCACCACCAATAGTGCTTTGGTAGGCTGGGAATGCTGTGCCAGTAAGGAAACCTGTTTGTGCTTGAAGAAGTTCTTTTTGTTCAGGCGTCATCTGCACCTGAGAAGAACCGGAGGATTTACCCATTCCCATTATTGCGCTCCTTTTGCGGACCCGCCGCTCTTGCCAGCACCCATTTGGTGATTCCGACCCATGCCCGGATTATCGCTTGGATGGATAGTATTTGGGTAGGGTTTAGCTTGACGCATCTTGGGCTGCCCATCTTGGCCTGGGAAGGTGATAGCACCTTGAGCGCCTTGACCTTTACCCTGAGGCATTTGCTGTGCAAGTTGAGTTGCTTCAGCTGTAGGTGGAGGCTGGTTGGGCGACATCTGAGATTGAGGATCGGCTAAACCCTGTCCTTTACCTTGCGGGGCAGATGCGTAAGGCTGCTGAATAGAGGCTGATTGCATTCCCATGATTTATCCTTGAGGCGGTGTAGGCCAAATAACAGTTGCTGGGTATCCTTGCTGATTAGGAATGTCACGCAAGGCTTGTCGATAAACTGCCCATTGCTCTTGCAAAGCAGGGGTTAAAGGGTTGTTGGGTATCTGCGTCCAATCAGAAGCATATAGCAGTTCATTTCTTTGCAAAATGACTACGCTTGCATTGATTGCTTCATCATAAACCCATTGATCTTTATTGTAATCGTAAACATAATAATTGCCAGGTTTAGGAGGCAACTCTACAAGTTGACTGTTTTCTACTTTGTATTTGGTGTTATCAATTTGTTCGTTAACAATTAAGTAATCCGACAAGTCTTTGATTGCATCATATTGCGTTGATCCGCTTCCATAAATTTGACCATTTTGCAAATTGTATTGAACATAATTTACGTTCATCGTTTTACCCCCAAAATGGAAAAACTTACGTTACCAACAACATAAGAGCTTCCTACCTGTTGGTTAATTTGCAATTGAAATGTGCGAGTCCCACTACCAATCGCAGCTCCCGAAAAACTGTACAGAAAAGGCAATACCGTTGAACTGGTATGGTATGTACCATTGTCATAGGAAACTGCACCAGAATATATTTCAACCACTTTGACACGAGTAGTATTTCCACCAGCAAGCGCCAATAAGTTGATCGCTGCATTTATCAAGACGTTTTGTGTTACTTCAGGAAAATTAACTGTAATGGTTGCAATAGTTTGCCATGCTTTTGTCCATACCGAACCATCAAAAAATGGAAGATCGCCCAGATACCAATTACTAATACCATTAAGAGAAGTGTTGCCAGCAATATAACAGTAGTAATAACCGTTAAGCGGTCCTGATCCCGAACTTAAAAATGGGCTATTTGAGTTTGCATCCCAACCACCATAATAAGTGCTTGATACTGCCCAATTGTTTTGCACTACTGCCAAGGGATACAAGTTTCCAGCAAACGATCCAGCGTTTGTAACGCCATTACTTACAATGTTTCCAGTAGCTACCACATTGCCATTCAAGGTCATTTGTGACCCATTAAAGGAAATGTTAGTAGAGGAATTGCCAAGCGCAAATGTTCCGGTGCTATTAATCACGCCACCAGAACCAGTCATTGTTGTGCCAGAAACAGCAGGAGTAGACCCAGATTGCAATGTCCCACGAGCGTACAGGTTGTTTAGATAAGAACTTCCTGATGTGCGCTCAATGTAATAACCAGCAGTTCCCCATGTGCTAGGGTTGCCACTAATAGGCGGGTTAGATCCATTCCAATTGTCAGAACGAATATCTTGAAAAATACTGGCAGCAATTGGTCCTGTCCATGCAGTTGTATTAGGGGCAACGCCATTAATAGTTACAGTAGTTGAACTGTTGTATCTACCTTGGATGTACCACATTACTTGTCCAACAGAGACAGCAGGGGCAGTACCTACCCATCCAGGCGGAATTGTTGCTCCAGTTGTAGGCGTGGTAAATGTTGGAGTAGATGAAGCTTGACTTTGAACCAAGTAAGCAGTGATGGAGCTTAATCCATTTTCACCACTAGAGCCATTAGCAACAAGCTTGTAAATAGCATAAGATGTATTTGTCCAATCGCAAACAGATGTTAAATCGTTTACGTTTGCCGACAAAGGTACGGTTATTGCCCACAAGTAATAATCTGTAGATGTTGCAGATGGTGGCGTTGTTGCCCACCCACTAGGTGCTGTATATGAGGCTGTTGCCCATGTAAATATAGTTGTTGTGGATGGACGAGCAGGAGCGGTATTGGCTGTTGTCCATTTGTAAATAGTTGGGTAAGCAATTTGACGGCCTCTACCTGCCGTCAATAAATCCAAATCAATTGAAGTGCCATCATCAACAAGATAGTTTGCTGTTGGGTTTGTTGTGCTGACTACAAAATTAATCTGCCTACCGCCAGTTGTTTCGTAATACAAGAACTTTGTAGTGCCAAACCCACCAGTTACTTTTCGCCAAATGTAATCAGCAGGGTTGGTTGATTCAACAGAATCATTGCTGTTACGGATACCGTAATACAAACGACCTGTTGGAGTATTACTGAAATTCAAAGAACCATCAAAGTTGTCGGCATATTTGACGGAAATGTATTTGTACAAATACCCAACAACTTGACCAGTAGGGCCTATTACCTGTCCAGAAGTAGAGTCTGCTGTATAGGTGGTGTCAAAGTTACTGAGCAAGTAGTTAACCGCATCAGAAATCTCTGAAGTTGTGGGGTTGCCGTCAAGAAGGAAGGGCATTAGAACGCATCCTCAACAACAGTTGCTTGCCAGTTAAGTGCCGTCAGATTCCATGCGTCTGTAGCGTCATTGGATTGCACCTTGACAGACACTGTACGGACGTTGTTTTGCTGTGTAGTGACCCAAGGGTTGTCGGTCACGATGTTCACATGGCCTGTCTGACCATAGGTGGTTGGCTGGGCAGTAGAGTTAGCACCACCAACAGTGATGTCAACCGCACCTGTACCAGCTATTTCAGGCAGCACACGGTGAATATAGACTTTGGATGAATAAGGAACAGGCCCTTGATTACCTTGCAAAACCATGTTGTTGCGTTCAAACAACGCAGGAATCGGTGCGCTATTAATAAACGAGTTACCAATGTTGGTTTGGATTAGTTTACTAGATGCGCCAGCAGGAGCGTAGGTCACGGTACGGGAAGCAAACTTGAACACACTGCCCGTATATACAGGAGCCTCTGCACCCATACAAGCGTTGGCGATGTCTTTGGGAGCATTCCAGATCTGCAAGTCATAGCGGTATGACAGCATCTTGTTGCACCAGCCAGTAGAGGTCAGGTCAGGATAGTAGATCTCAATCTGGTTTTTCTGGGTATTGTTGACCATAAAGATACGATCAGAATACGTTGTAGATAGATTGCGGAAGAAGTAATCCCTGACTCGTTGGTTGCCTAGCGGAGCAAAGTCAGAACCATTGAATACCCAGATGTCACGGCTATCCACACCATATACGTTGGTATCAGTATTAGACCAGCAGTTATTATTGATAAGACCACGGCCCTGATTAAATAGTCGCACACCAAAAATAGGCGCCGTGCTGTTTTGATAAGCAATTGAACTGAAGACAACCGTGTCCCAGTACGAGCAAACATAGAAGTTACCACCAAGGAAGAAGCCATCGACAATAGGACCACGCACAGGGATTTCCTGCTCGTTAGCCACGTTAGACAAGGTAGGCTCCCAAGTAGCAGGAACACCTGTATTTGCAAAGGCTTGTGACCACCGAACGGTAGTTGGGTAGTTAATTGTCAAGCCAGAAGAGGTGTAGTCCTTGGTCAGGTTACCTGCAATCAGGATGTTGCCTACGTTTGGAGAGCAGAAGTTCCTGACAAAACCAGCTCGTGTAGCCGACACACCTATGTCGTAGTTCCACACATAGTTGTCTGGAGCGGCATCGTACTTGTAGATTTCATTTGCTGTGGACAACAAATACATGGGGGAAGACAAGCCGTCATTGATAAAGAAGACGTTGCCCACCCAAGAAGTGGTGATGTTGATGTCTTCCGTGTAGCCTGTCAGGTAAGCCGCAGGGTTAGCGCCTACACCTGGCGTGATGTTGGAGATGCCAGCAGTAGTGATGAGATACCAGCGACCACGGTTGGAACTGTCCCGTGTGGCAACAATGTAGACCCACTGAGCCTCACCTCGAAAGCCACCATCCATAAAAATAGGCAGATTAGGAATGGTACTTAGGATTTGTTGCTCACCATAGATCTTCTTGATGCCACGGACATCAGCTTCTACGTTCAATCCACTGTTGTATTCGTTCGGACCCAGTGCGTTGCTTGGCACATCGGGTGTAAAGCTCATGGACGGGAACGGAGTGCGTAATCTTTGGTAGTCGCTCATATTATTCCACCGTAGTTGGCTCCGTCATCTGTTCCAAGTTACGAATAAGACGGGTGTCTGTAGGGTTGAATTCTAAAGCTTTTTTGCATAATTCGACAGCTTCTTGCTTCAGGCCCAAGTGCCAAGCAGCGATGCTTGCCAAGTCCCAAGGCTTCTCACCCCAAACTTCAGGATCCATTGTATATACAAGTTGCTTATCAACAATCGCAAGGGCTGATTTGGCGGCTGAATAGGACTCAATCCACATGCTGTTGCGATAACAGAACATAGACAGGTCTACCCAAGTCTCACGGGTATTAGGTGCTTCAGCTACTGCCAAGCGATACCATTTCAAAGCATCCCAGCCTTGACCCAGTTCTTCATGGGATTTGCCCAGCAAACGCATGGCATAGGCTCGTTCGTTGTTCCAAGTAGCCTGTGGCATAGCCAGATAGGCATTTAGAGCCTTTACGGCCTCTTCCCAGCGGCTGTAGAAGGTCAATTCCCGTGCATGGTAGAACCGATTGCGAGGGCAGAGAGGATCTTCTTGGATAGCAAGGTCCAACAAGGGCATGTATTGCCCACGAGACTTGGTGGGGTCGGGGTGGTGGCGGACCAAAAGCATGTCAGTTTGGGCGTAGACTTCTGTAATCCTGCCGTCAGGACGGGGATACTCATGGACTGGGTGATGGAATCTGTACCCATGACGAGAGAAAATCTTTTCGTAGTAGAACGCAATGCCAGATCCCCAATCAAACTTGTATCGCAAGCGAGTTGTGTCTTCTTGCCAAACCCGTTCAATTTCCTCACGCCAACCAGGCATAAGTACTTCATCTAGGTCTAGGCTGACAACAACGTCAATATCCTTGGGTAGCAATGCCAAGGCCGCATTACGAGCCAAGTCAAAGCGCCAAGGACTGATGCAAATGTCATGGACTTTAGCGCCACATTCCAATGCAAGCTTGACGGTATCGTCAGTAGATCCTGTATCTGCAATACATATCAAATCAGCGTCTTTAGCCGAATCGCAAAAACGATGGACAAACTGAGCCTCGTTCTTTGAGATGGCGCTAATAGCTATTTTCATTTCAATCCAATACTATGTTGATTACCAAGGAACGCCAGCGGCACTCACGGGGTTCTTGAGCAATTTAATTTGGGAGGCAAGGCTTGCTTCAGTAGCATCCTTGTCCACACCGTTAGCCCAGCACCAGTCCAGCACCTCTTGCTCAGTCACGCTGTTGTAGGGAATAGAGGGTGTTGCAGGGGCAAAACTGCAAGTGGAATAGGCAGAGGCAGTGTAGTCGCCGTCTACTGCTGTTGCCGTCCAATGTGCTGTCGTAATGAAGCCATCAGCGACAAGGTAGTCGGTCTGGGTTATCTTCCAAGTGGTAGTCATGCTTTTCCTTCCAGTGCCGTGAGGCGTTTGCGTAATGATTGAATTTCCTTGACCAACATAGGCACAAGTTTTGAATAATCCACTGCCATCATTTCTTCAGGGTCAGCGGGTTGGTGTACTGCTTCAGGGGCGACAGTAACAAGTTCTTGAGCAATAAAACCGTAACGCTGATGATTGCCGTCTGATTTCCAATCAAACTTACGGACTTGCAAAGCATCAACCAATGAAGCCGAATCGTCAGCGTCTTGGATGTTTGTTTTTAAGCGTTGGTCAGATGTGACGTTGTAAAGAACTGCTGCTGTTCCTGATTGGCTAATTGAGCCAATTGTTGATCCGTTATAAGCAAAATATGCGTAATTTGTACCTGAAGATGTGCCGTTTGCGTGGTTTTGACCAAAATATGCAGATGTGCTTGTCCAAAAAGCATTATTGTTAACAACGCCAGCAGCAGTGCCGTTAACAATCAAATTCCCACTGGAGTCTATACGGGCACGTTCTGATGTGCCGCCAGACAAGAATGTAATTGCACCTGTGGAATACAGATATGTAGCTGATGCAGCGCCAGTCACAGCAACAGATGCGTTACCCCATCCCATAGCGCCTTGTTGCGTACCGGAGTTATCGTACAGTTCAACAGCAGAGTAACCACTGGTGGATGTGCTTTGAAGGGCCAATACGCCTTTGGCAGATGTGTCGTTTGAAAACGATGCGCGGTTTGACGAACCAAGAATGGTTGTTGTACCTAAAGCTAATCGACCGTTAGCATCCAACGTCATCGCCTGAGTAAACGTGATGGCATTACCTGCTGTGCCAGATGCCGCTGTGTACCAAGCGTGTGTTCCTGAACCTTGGTAATATTTTGTTGCGGGATTTGAGGCTACATATTTTTCTGCACCGCCTGTGTAAGCAAGATTGGCGGCAAAAGTCAGGTTGATGTTTTTAGATGCAACATAAGTTCCTGCGCCAGGAAGAACCAAGTTACCGCCAAAGTCCCAAGCACTCGGAGTAACACCCAGTCCAAGGTTACCGGAGGAGTCGAGGCGCATCTTTTCGCCGCCGTTTACACCAAAAAGAAGATTGGATTGTCCGTTTATTCCAAAGTCACTTGCACTTGAACCAGTAAAACTAGAACTTCCATTTCCAACCCAACCAACATTTGTTCCTGAGTTTTTAAAAGTAAAAGCAGAACCGTTTGCATTTGTGCTGTTAATGCTTGCACTATTTACACCATTTGATGTAACACCAAACGTTGTCCCATCAAACGTCAGCGCAGAACCAGTAGTCAGTACCTTGGAGCCGTTCAGGTACGCTACTCCGTTGGCTGTGCCGTAAGACAAGGTTTCGCTTGTAGTGATGCTTGTATTTGCCGCAGTCAGCGTTGTGCCATTAAATGTAAGGTTGGCAGATCCAGCAAACACACCAGCGTTGTTGTACTGAACCTGAGTAGTTGAACCGCCAATAGCAGGAGTGCTACCTGTAGGGCCTGTAGGACCACCAGCACCTGTACTGCCTGTAGGACCAGTAGGACCTGCTACACCTTGGATACCTTGAGGGCCTGTAGGACCTGTCGGGCCAGCAACAGTACTTGCCGCACCAGTAGCGCCCGTGGGCCCCGTAGGGCCAGCTACGGTAGATGCTGCTCCAGTAGGACCCGTGGGGCCAAGCTGGGTGTACATCACTTGTGTAGCTGTAAAAATGATTGATGGCGTTCTAGGATAGTTCCCGCTTGCCGCCAATGTCTCTATTGAAACATTTGTATTTGCTGTTTGCCAAAATACTTGAATGTAGTCATTAGCCGCCAAATTCAAAACAAAATTGACTGTAAAAACTTCTGATACATATAAACTTCCTTGTTTGCTAGGAACGTCATAATGAGAGTTTGTATCGGTTAAATTTGTTCCGTTTTTACGCAACCAAATTTGTGTATTTCCCAACGCATTACTGCTGTTAGTGAACTGTATGGAAAAAGTAAGACTGTAAGTACCCGCATAAGCAAATGTAATTTGACTGCTTGACGCTACTGAAACGCCATTGTTACCCGCATCTGCGCTGTTGAGTGTGATTGCATAAGCTGTATTGATTGCCGCTGCAGTTTGAGTTGTTGTATCCCAAAAAGAACCCCAATAACCCAAAGCGCCACCTGCTCCTGTACTTCCAGTACTGCCTGTAGGGCCTGTGGGTCCTGTATTTCCTGTATTTCCTGTAGGGCCTGTGTTTCCTGTGCTGCCTGTGGGGCCTGTAGGTCCGGCAACAGTCGATGCTGCCCCCGTGGGGCCCGTGGGTCCGCCAGCACCTGTACTACCAGTAGGCCCTGTGGGTCCCGCAACCGTAGATGCGGCTCCTGTCGGGCCTGTGGGGCCCGTACTACCAATACTTCCCGTGGGTCCGGTATTTCCCGTGCTTCCGGTGGGGCCCGTGGGCCCAGCAATACCTTGACTTCCTGTAGGCCCGACACTTCCCGTGGGGCCCGTAGCTCCAGTATTTCCTGTGGGGCCCGTGGGGCCTAAACTGCCTGTGGGCCCCGTAGGGCCTTGCTGAACCAAAGGACCTGGCACTGACCAAACCAAAGTTGTTGGAGTCTTGGAGTTAACAATTGCAAGCGACAGCCAAACAGTATTGGTAGGGTTGGTTGGAGGCGAGTTAAGCCAGCCAGTAGGAGGTGTTCCTATGTTGGTTGCAAAGTTCCAAGAGCCACCAGTAGGTGTTGCTGGCGCAGTAGCTGACTCTTTAAAGATCAGCCATTCAAAGTAAGTGCCACCAAATACAGTATTGTTGCCGTACAGACCAGTTGATTCAGAACCGGAAGGCAGGGCTACTGTACTTGACGCAGTACTCCCATAAAGACCGCTTGTAGCCATGTTAATTCCTTAATACTTTAGATCACTTAAACGAATATCTGTAAGTGCGAGGCTGGTATTCAGATGTAAGGTGCTGATCACCACCACGCCACTTACCTTTGTAGTTCTGATCTTCAATCAAGCCGTAAGCTGCATCAAATCGAGCATCCCACTTCTGAGATTCTTCCACGTTCTTGTTCTTGTCGTAGTAAGCCGACAACGTACCATACAGGTAACCTTCAGGGAAAGACGCAAGTACCCCGTTGCTTTGCACGATAGGGTTCAGGTTATCGCCTGTTGTGCTGAACAAGAATGGGAAGGTCTTTTGGTAGTAGGCCTTGATGATGACGTTCTCACCTGGATTGGGCGTAAACACATAGTTCGGGCCAACTTCAGAGAACGAAGCACGAATAACCCGTGGCACACCAAAAGGCCTGATGTACAGCTGGTCAATCATGCGCCTACGGATAATCTCACGGTCACCCACACGGTCATACACAATCCAAGGACCCAAAGCAGAAGAGCCTGGTGGCTGGTTAGACGGTGGAGACTCTTGGAAGAACAAGATTGGGAAGCACATATCCGCAGGGATAGGAGCCATGCCTTGTGCGTTGGTAGTCAGGGTTGCTGGAGCAACAGTGTCATATGGGTTTGAACGCAAAGCAGGAAGCTCAATAGTCCGCATCTTTAGTTCAGCCATCTGAATGCAGGACTGAATCTCCAAAGACGAGGCAGAAGGCAGCTTCAGAATGGTGGCTGGATAGGTAATGCCTGTCCACATGCCATCAGGGTCGTTTACGGTAATGGTTGTAGAGCTAACAGCCAGAACTGCGGAAAACGGGCCCATCATATTGGGGCCAATAAAGTCGCCTATTAAAACGGCAGATGTTGGATTTGCTGAACAAGTGATAACTCCGGTTGCGGAGTTGAAAGCAGTAGCGTTGATGGAGATGCTGCTTGGAATGGCCCCTACCCACTGTGCGATACGGCTAACAAGGGCGTTAGCTGATTGGATGAAAAGGGCCATAGAACATCCTCATTTCGTAGGTATAGACGGATTATAGGGCAGAGGGATCTTGCCTGTAGGATGACAAACAAAATCACTGTAGTCCCGATTCACAATGGCATAAAACAGAATCTTGTCTGCTTTATCCCGCTTAATTAACTCCCAAGGACGGTTGTTAAACCACTTGGAACTGATCTCATGTGCAAAGCACTTAGGTAGCTCCATCATGTGAGCCGTACCCGCAAAAAACGGGTTGTCAGTGCCATGCTCTTTGTAGAATTCCCGCAATTCTTTGCATTTCTGACGAATGACCTCTACGTTCTTTTGGTCGTACTGTACATACCGTACACCGTCTACAGCACCGACTTTGTAGTCAATGTTGGGGGTGTTGAATGTCTGCGACCAAGTGCCAGACTTGACTTCATTGAACAGCTTGTCGTTGTGACGGAATACACCGTCTACGCCAGCCTCAAGAATGCCGCCTGAGTAATAGGTTTCGTCAATCTTTACTTCATCATCCATTGCTAATCTCCATGCTTTACCAAAGGAGCCCCGTGAGGAGCCCCTTCAGAAAAGCCCTAAAGCTTAAGCCAGGTAACGCTTGACCTGTGCAGTTGGGCGAGGAGCGGTCACTGCAGCACCAGTTGGGCTAACAGCAGCCAACACAGCCACACCAGCTGGGTTACGCACAATCAATGTACCTTCCATGATGTACTGGTCCAAAGATGCGTCAGCAGAGCTGAACACTTCATTGTTAGGACCCAGTTCACGCAAGCTACCCCACTGGATAACGTCAGGGTTCAGGAACAGGGCAGAAGTATTGTCTGCGCCAGTTTGGTCCATAACCCAAGAGTCATCGATCTGGTAGGTGTAGTTGAAGTCACCCTCGTAAGTACCAATCGTGTCGCCCTTGTCAGCAGGGTTGAAACGGTTGATCGAACGGCTGGTAGGCATCATGTCACTGATGTGAGTACGCATCGATGTTGGGACTACCATGTTGGTAATCTTGGCATTGAAACGCTGCTCAGCAGTAGTAACCAGCTGCTTGTACAGGTAAGGGCTGAACTGTTGCAAAGTCACGCCACTTGCGAAAGTGAAGTAACCCAGACCAGCGTTAGACAACAAAGCGTTGAACGGTGTGTTGGTAGCGGTTGCCGTGGTGGTATCAGTACCATCAGAAGCAGCCAAGTTCAACACGGAAGTGCCGTCAGTGTCGTTGCCCGAACGTGTACCAGCAAAAGCATACAAAGAACCAAAGCGGCGACCATCGTTAGGTGATGTGCCTTGGGTAGCGGCTTGACCAGAGTACTTGATAGAAGCGCCATCGGCACGAACCATCTGCAACTCAACGTCAAACATGATTTCAGTCAATTGCTTGACTTCTTGGTAGGCTTGTGGGTCACCACCAGCTTGTTCAACAGCACGAGCAGTGCCAGTAGCACCGATCACAGTGGTGAAAATCTGTGTGTAGTTACCGCAGTTAGCACGGGTGTTGCTGTCAGCAGCAGAAGCAGTGACGGCAGCGCCTTCCAGCTTGGCGTTCAAGGCTGGGGTGCGATAGTAGTCAACGGGCCAGATGTGCAGAGTCGAGTTGACTTTGCGCTTCTTGCTCATTGCCATGTTAGTCAGAGGGGTACGGTCTTTAACATAGTTAGAGACAGTCATATCGAGGTCTTTAACCACGATGTCGGTTGTGTACGAGCCGTTACCGTTGCCAAGGTTGGCGGAGGTGATAGTAGACATTTAAAACTCCTGTTTAACGCTTGCGTTGTTTGTTTGCTGCAAGCATGGTTGCTAAAAGATCCCGTGCCGCATTCTTATCGCCTGACTTTGCCTGTTTTTGGAGCTTCTCAACTTCATTCTCGGGAGAGGTCTTGGCTTTTGTGACTGGTCGGCTGGCTGCTGCCAACGAACTACCCACATTACGCACCTTAGGTCCTTCTCGGAACTTCATGCCGTCCCGAATCAACCCCAACAAATACTCATCACCGGATACCAGATCTAAGTTCTGGACACCAGGCACATAAGAACCCGTTGCACCTTTCCATTCTTTACCAAGCTTCTCACGAAGTTCAGTAAAGTTTGCCTTGTTGCTCAATTCCTTGTCCGTAAAGGACTGTCTAGCTTGTTCCAGTTGTTGCTGGACATAAGCAGACCGTTGTTGGAAGAAATTCTCAACCTTAGGCCGATTCGCCTTAATGTACTGCGACTTCTCATCGATCAGCGAAGCGTTCTGACGGATAGCCGCCTCTGCTTGCGCCTTTTCGGCTGGGTCACTCGCATTCTGATAGATCTGCTGCCATTGCTGGTTATATTGCTGGAGGGTAATCAGTTCATCTGCTGCTGATTGCAACTGAGGAACAATAGTTAACTCCAACCCTATCTGCAAACCATCAAGTTCATTAATGCGCTTACTTGTTAGCTCTTCAAACTCGGCTCGTTCGGCTTTAAGCTTACGAGCATTTTCATGGATAGCACTGCCCTGACCCAAAATAGCAGCAGCCTTTGATACTGGGATCTCGATAAAGCCGCCTTCAGCGTCCTTATTGGGAATTCTCCACAGCATGTCAGGATTCTGCTCTGCAAACTCCAAGAAATTAACTGGGTCGGTTACACCATCGGTGGCCTCATCAGCATTTTCTGAGTCTTCAGTTTCTGACTCATTAACAATACCATCTTCAGGTTCGGCTACCTCAACAGGAGCCGCCTCAGGGGATTCGGCTTTCGCTTCCTCTTGTCCTGCTGGTGGTGGTGAACTGCCATCGGGTTGCGGACTGTTACGCTTGTTAGCGGCAATCATTGCAGCGATAGCATCGGCGGGATTCGCCATACCAGTTTGCTCAGGGGCGGTCACTTGCGTGATTACGTCTGACATAGTTTACTCTTTTCTGTTAGTTAATGGACTTCTTTGCCATTTTTCCCAGATATTCAGTCTTCTCAACGAAGCCAATGAAATCTCGGACTCCAGCAACATTAAATGCGTTTTCGATACGTTCTGGATCAGTACGGGATTCCTCCAACCGACCCAGCAGATCAAACCTATACAGGTTGAATAGCAATGCAAAATCCTCATTCTTAATGAGGCGGGAAGCACACTCCCCGTTTTCAATTACTAGAGTTTTTCGACTTACATCAGCCTCCTTATGTACATCAGCGGCTTTTGTCCGCCTATTAAAGTGTTCTCGTATATTCAATACCAAGCTTTTCATTGCAATCCTTAATCGATTTCAACGGCACTGAGTTTACCCCGTTTTGCCGCCAAAGCCTCAAACATGTTGTCAGTATCAATATCCTCGGCCTTCTTGATATTCAATGCAGCCACAGTCTGAGATTCTTGCGTCTTAGCATTATTAAGGTCAGTCTTGGACTGAATCTCTTTCTGCTCTGGGCTAGGACCTTGCTGTGATTTGGCTTGTGCAAGTTTAGCGGCCTCTTCAATGGTTGGCAAATACGCATCCACATCCTTGACACCCAGAACTCGCAAGGTATCTTCAAATGGCCTACGCATTTTGGCAAACAACTCAGGGGCGCTTGGGTCAATCTGCATCATCATCTGGCTAAACTGAGCCTGTGCTTGACCAATCAACTGTTGGCGGGTCAAACGATTTTCGTCCGACATAAAGCCCAAAGCCAAGTCAATGTTAATCAGCTTGCGGTCAATGAACTCATAGTTGTCCATCGAAATGGCATCCATAAATGGCTTGCCTTTACCGCACACACCAGCCAACTGCTGGATGTTGTAGTCATCAGAGTACTGTATGAGAGTCTTCCATACAATGTACAGTGCATCACGCAGACCAATGGCGCAATTCTTGACCATCTCGTCTTGGATCAGTTGGTTAGGACCCATAGCCAACTGCAACTTAAAGCCGCTGTTGCCATCCTTCATTACTTCAGGATTCAAGACATCACCAGGGCTGGTCATGCCAATCATTGCCATCTTGTCAGCCTCAAACCGCTCCATTGAGGATTGGACGTAGGCCAAGTTGCCCTGCATGGGCGAGAACTCGTAGATGTGCTTGGACGGGTCGAACTTGCGGTCCAGAACAAACATAGCTGACACGCCACGTTGGATTTCCTCGGCATCAATGAACTCTGGGTTGACACCAATGCGGGGTGTAGACGATTGCATGGCAAAAGACATCTCTGCACGGGCAATCGAGGTGGCATATTCCTGCATAGGCACAAGGCGCTCGGCAAGAGAGTAACCAAAGAAGTTCCCTGTAATGGGCTTGGGGCACATTGCCGCCAAAGGAATGAAATCAACCTCTTTCACATACAAAACGTATGAGCCTGAGAAACAACATTCAACGATCTCTTCTTCACCGTCACCATCCACATCTTTGCGAATCCATGCGGTGGTCAGCATGATGACTCGGCTGTAACGGTCAGCGCCAGCAGAAGCAATTACACCTTGACCAGGCACTGGGGTAGAGTCACGGGCGTGAAGTGCCAGATCGTTCTCCAAAGCACCAGCTTGGTAGGCTCCAGCAGGACCGTAAGCAGCATGTTCTGCCAGCTTTTCAAGGTCTACATAAGGAAACTGTGATTTGCACTCATGGATGGTCATGGGGTCATAGAAACCCACGAAATCTTGGTCTTGAATGCCTGAAATTGTTGGGTTGCAGACAAAATAGTGCTGGGCAACGTGCTTGATCTTGACCGAAGTGGAGAATCCAGTCATTTTGTACTTGGCACGGTAGATAGTGTTGGCCTTGATAGCCTCGTCCATCTCTTCTTGCTGGCTTTGGACCTGCTCTTGCTCGTCAGGCGCCATCATTTCCTGCATCACGCCTTGCAGGTCTACGTCAATCCTACGCATATTCTGGCGTTTGACGGTCAGTCCCTTTTCAGCAGCCATTGTTTCAAACACACGCAACTGATCTTTTGTCCCCTCAACTTCTTTGTACTGAGTGATGGGCTCACGCACGGGCGACACCATAACAATGCCGTTTTTGTGCAACAAGGAATCTTGAGCCCAATCCCGAATGATTGCGTATGAATCATTTTTGGAGTTGACCATGTATTTGACCATCTCAGTGGCTTGGGCGGCTTGCTCACCATCCATCTCACTGAAACGCTCAAACTCAAAGTTAACTTTTCCGTTTGGCATCAAGCACTTAGTGATGATTGCTGTAGCGTAATCTA
>VFSW01001048.1_pt1 | contig 41235 bp, 22 predicted proteins | sample 5358111 | NCBI WGS metagenome assembly VFSW01 (sample SAMN11554181, study PRJNA540505) | mine drainage metagenome | isolation source: sediment from site ElyBrook_90M | place: USA: Ely Copper Mine, Vershire, VT | collected 2017
TAATCTGAAATAGTTAACTTATTGAAGATATGAAAAGAAGAGCCTTTCTTAAGACATCGGTGGGGGCAGGAATGGCTGCCGGGGCAGCCTTTAGCATAGGCGGGTATAAAAATTTATGGACAGTAACCCCGCCGGCGGCAAAATACGATCTGGTTGCTGTGATGGGAGGTAGTCCTGAGGCTATGTTCGATCTCGGCATACAGGAATTAGGCGGGATGGGAACATTTGTTCAGAAAGGACAAAAGGTTCTGGTTAAGCCCAATATGGGCTGGGATGTCATTCCCGAGCTTGCTGCAAATACCAATCCGTACCTCATAAAAAGGATAGTTGAACATTGCATGAAGGCAGGGGCCAAAGAGGTTTATGTTTTTGATCACACAATGGACAACTGGCTTAATTGCTATAAAAACTCAGGTATTGAGAGAGCTGCAAAATCAGCTGGTGCTAAAGTTGTTCCGGCCAATTCCGAGAGCTATTACCAGCAGATTGAAATTCCCGGCGGCGTTAAGCTTCAGAGTGCAAAGGTTCATCAGCTTTTGCTCGAAACTGATGTCTTTATAAATGTTCCGGTTCTCAAAGATCACAATTCAGTACGAATGACCTGCTGCATGAAAAATGCAATGGGACTTGTCTGGAACAGGGGCTTCTGGCATTCAAACAATTTGAACCAGTGCATTGCCGATTATGCTTTGTATGAGAAGAAGCCGGCACTGAATGTAATTGATTGTTACAATGTAATGGTCAAACATGGTCCGCAGGGAGTTTCAAAGGAGGACATTGTTTCAATGAAGTCCCAGATCCTTACAACCGACTGGGTGGCGGGTGATGCTGCTGGTGCAAAAATGCTGGGGGTACCTGTTGAAAGGGTTGAATATATACCGATTGCGTATAAAATGGGTCTGGGGAACATGAACCTGGACTCCCTGAATATTAAAAGAATAAAAATGTAATTTTTGATGAGGTCGCCAGTACTAAGAAGGATCAGGATTGTAGTATCAGCAGTTTTCTTTGTCTGTTTTTTTATGATTTTTGTTGATCTGAGACATCTGATCCCCGCAGGTTATTTCAACAAGCTGATGTTTCTGCAGTTTATTCCCTCGCTGGTTAAATTTTATTACCTGAAGACCCTGGTGGCCTCAGGCTTTATTATTGTGCTTATAATAACCCTGCTTACAGGAAGGACCTACTGTTCATTTCTCTGTCCGCTTGGCATAGGGCAGGATATCTTCAGCAGGATAGGAGGCAGGATAAAGAAAAAATTCAGACGGTACGGGTTTAAAAAGCCTTTTACGATCTTAAGATATTCCCTTCTTTTTCTTGCCCTGATAGTTACATTAATCTGGGGTATTTATGCTCTTACACTTCTTGATCCTTACAGTATATTCGGGAGGTTCATGACTTTCTTTGCAAAACCTGCCGTAATCGCTGTGAATAACCTTCTGGCTGGCGTACTTGGTAAATTTGACATGTATACCCTGAGTAATATTCCTCTGACCTGGTACAGGTTAGTGGCATATTCCGTACCAGTTGCATTCTTTATACTTGTTGCAACCCTTTCTCTCACAAAAGGACGGCTTTATTGTAACATGATTTGTCCTGTCGGGACTCTGTTGGGGTTGATTTCCAGAATTTCCGTATTGAGAATAAAATTTGATGAGACTGCATGTACAAGATGCGGAAGATGTTCAGTCGGCTGTAAATCATCCTGTATCGATTTTCTCAAGCATGATGTAGATGTTACAAGATGCGTCGACTGTTTTAATTGTATAAATATCTGCCAGGATAAGGCGCTCTCCTATGGAATTGTGAAAATCAGGGCAAAAAAGCATGAGACTGATGAAGGTAAACGTAAGCTTATAGCCACATCGCTGCTCCTCCTCTTTGGCATTTCAAACACTGGCAAGGGACAGGAGAAAGTGGCGCCAAAACCCACGAAAGCTTCGACTGTCAGGGAAAACAGGACATTCCCGGTGTGCCCTCCAGGTGCAGGAGCTATTAAAGATTTCAATACTTATTGTACAGCCTGTTCATTGTGCATTAATGCCTGTCCCAATGGTGTTCTGCAGCCATCAGTATCTCAGTATGGCATTGCCGGAATGATGCAGCCCGTAATGAACTATCACAAGAGCTTTTGTACATATAACTGTGTGGTTTGCACCGGAATCTGCCCTACTAATGCCCTGAGCCCTCTTGTTCTGGAGGCCAAGAAGCTTACCCAGCTTGGGAAAGCAATATTCATAAAGGATAATTGCATTGTTAAAACTGAAAAGACTGCCTGCGGCGCCTGTTCGGAAAGCTGCCCAACCAAGGCTGTGTTTATGGTTCCGTATGAAGGTAATCTGGTGATCCCTGAGGTAAATGCTGATATCTGCATAGGTTGCGGTCATTGTGAATTTTCCTGCCCTACTGCTCCATATAAGGCAATATTTGTTGATGGTAATCCGGTGCACAAGGCAGCCAAGAAACCAGAAAACAAGGAATCGGATATTAAGAGTCCGGTTGACTTTCCATTCTGAACGGATTTCTTAAAAAAAATTGCCGGGATGCCTGATAGTCATAAAAACGTGATAATCGTCTGGCGTATTTGGAGTAAAAGACTAAATTTGTTTAATAAGTTCCTGATAAAGAATAATTCGGAACCTTCACATATGGGGATAAAGGGCAAAATGAAGGGAAGCCAGGCGGAACCGGACAATTATACCATTAGTAATATGACCCTCACTATCCGCTTGATAAATAAAATGAATTTATGAAACAATCATATATTGAGCATATTGGAATAGCCGTAAACAATCTTGAAAGTGCCATTCGCTTTTATGAGAAGGTACTTGGACTGGAATGCTATAAAATTGAAGATGTGCCCGACCAGAAGGTAAGGACTGCTTTCCTGATGGCAGGAGAGACAAAGATCGAATTGCTGGAATCAACTGACCGGGAAGGTCCTGTTGGAAAATTCATTGAGAAGAGGGGTGAGGGAATTCATCACATTGCTTTTGCTGTGGAAAGCATTGAAAAGTATCTTGCACAGGCGAATAAGGAAGGAGTAAGACTGATTGATTCCATTCCTCGGAAAGGGGCAGATGATCTGGATATTGCCTTTCTCCATCCCGCTTCTGCTTCCGGGGTACTGATCGAATTGTGTGAAAAAAAACCGGACAGGTAAAAATGAGTGTTAAACATAACTTTGGATGATCTGCTTAACAGACAGACAGGGGTCAGTGTCGATCAATAAGATTTCAGCATGAATAAAAATTCAGCCATCGCCGGTAATTCCGGCCCAAAAATCAGGTCCGACTGTCAGATTACTCTGGAACTGAGATCCGGAGGTGGAATTAATATTGATCTGACTTCAAAGGTAAAAGTCCTATATGGTGAATCCATACTGAACCTTATATCATCGGTTCTGGGTTTTTACGGAATAGCTGATGCTTCAGTTAAAGTTGTGGATTCGGGAGCGCTGCCCTTTGTCATATCTGCACGGGTGGAATCAGCCATCAGGCAATTGTTAAGTACCGTCAAGGAGTACCTGCCTGATATGATTCAGGAAAACAGATATCCGACCGTGAGGGACAGGTTTCGTTTTTCAAGGTTATATCTGCCAGGCAATACCCCGGGCCTCATGATCAATGCAGGTCTGCATTCTGCTGACGGGATAATACTCGACCTTGAAGACTCTGTTGCTCCGGAAAAGAAAGACGAGGCGAGGATCCTGGTCAGAAATGCTCTGCGCCAGGTAAATTTTCACGGAGCTGAAAGAATGGTCAGGATAAACCAGGGCAGGAGAGGACTTGAGGATCTGGGTTTTGTAATTCCCCATAATGTAAATCTTATTATTATCCCAAAATGTGAATCGGCGGATAACGTCAGGGCAGTGGATGCTGAGATAACCCTCCTGAAAAAACGGCACAATCTGAATAATGATGTCTTCCTGATGCCTGTTATTGAGAGTGCTGCAGGAATAGAACACTCTTTTGAGATTGCCTCTTCGTCGGCCAATATTGTTGCTATTGCAATAGGACTGGAAGATTATACTGCAGACCTTGGCGTGCCAAGGACACTTGAAGGCAATGAGTCATTATATGCAAGGACCAGGCTTGTTGTTGCAGCCCGGGCAGCCGGGATACAGCCTATTGATTCCGTATTTTCGGATGTCGGGGATATGGAGGCTCTGAGACAAAATGTAAAGGTCTCCAAAGGATTGGGCTTTGAAGGAATGGGATGCATACATCCAAGGCAGATCGCGGTAATAAGAGAAGGATTTGCTCCGGGTAATGAGGAGATTGAAAGATCCGTAAGGATAGTAATGGCATTCAGGCTTGCTGAATCACAGGGACTTGGAGTTGTTGCCCTGGGAACAAAGATGATAGATCCCCCTGTTGTAGCCAGAGCCATGAAAACCCTGGACCTTGCTGTCCGGCTCGGATTGTTACCGGCTGACCGGGCAGACAATATCCCGGCTGATAATAGTAAAGAACCATAACAGGAAATATGGCAGTCAAAAGAGTAATAAATGCAGCAGGAAGAGAGGTCCCTCTGGAGATCAACGGCAAGCCTGTGATACCCTACAAGGGAGTCGGCAGGCACAAGCCTGAGGGACGTAAATTTTCACCCTTAATTCCGACCTGTTCGGATTATCCGGATGATGGGAACAAGGTGATTCCGTCTCTGAAGGAGGCTCTGATGAAATGCGGTATTAAAGATGGTATGACAATTTCAACGCACCACCATCTCCGGGATGGGGATCTGATATGCAACAGGATATTTGAATTGGCTTCCGGAATGGGCATCAGGGATCTTATCTGGTTTCCATCAGCTTCCTTTCCATGCAATGATCCTGTGATAAAATACCTTGATGATGGCACAATCAACAGAATTGAAGGTAGCATGAACGGGCCTCTGGGCCGGTATGTATCAGAGGGCAGGATGAAGGGGACAGCGGTACTCAGATCTCATGGAGGGCGGGTACAGGCGATCCAGGATGGGGAGGTAAAGATTGATATTGCAGTCCTTGCTGCGCCTTCCGCGGATGCCTTCGGGAATGCCAGGGGAACAGGAGGCAGCTCAGCCTGCGGTGTATTAGGCTACACAAAGGCTGATTATATGTATGCCGATAAGGTTATTGTTGTGACGGATAACCTGGTGGATCTGCCTTGTCTCCCCATGGAAATTGAAGGTAATTATGTCGATTATGTGGTGGTGGTTGAAAAGATAGGAATACCGGAAAAGATAGTCTCGGGAACCACTCAGATAACAAAGAGTCCCGACAGGCTCCTGATCGCTGAATTGACAGCATCATTTCTTGACAAATCGGGGATATTAAAAGATGGAGTATCAATGCAGGCCGGGGCGGGTGGCACTTCACTTGCCATCGCTGTTTTTGTACATCAGATACTTAAGAAGAGGGGATGGAAGTCAAAATTCGGATTTGGTGGAAGCACAAAATACATGGTCAGTATGCTTGAGGAGGGACAAATGGAATATATTCTTGATGCTCAGGCGTTTGATCTGGATGCGGTAAAATCAGTAGACACTAATCCGAACCATGTGCCATATCCGGTATTCAATGCATATAACTACCATTCCAAGGGTAACCTTACGAGCATGATTGATATAATGATCCTCGGGGCTACAGAGATAGACCTGAACTTTAATGGTAATGTGGTTACGCACTCCGATGGCTATCTGCTTCACGGTATCGGAGGGTGGCAGAATTGCCTTAATGCCAGGAATGTTATAATTCCGGTACCATTATTCCGCGACAGGATACCTGTTATAGTTGATAAAGTAATAACACTTTGCGGACCCGGCGAACTGATTGATGTGATAATTACAGAGAGGGGAATAGCCATTAATCCCTTGCGGCAGGATCTTCTTGACAGTGTCAGGGGCAGCGGGTTGCCGGTGCTGACTCTTGAGGAATTGAAAAATGAAGCCGAAAAAATCTGTGGCAGACCACAAAAACCTCATTTCGATGATGATATAGTAGCTGCGGTTAAATGGATCGATGGAACTGTTATTGATGTTGTCAGGAAAATAAGACTTTAAGATGGAAAAGTATAAATGTTCGATCTGCGGCTATATATATGATCCTGAACAGGGGGACCCGGTAGGTGGAATAGAACCAGGCACTGCGTTCAGCGAACTTCCGGCTGACTGGACCTGCCCGATATGTGGTGCAGCCAAAGAGGAATTTATGATTCACGATTAATTCAGAATAACCCGGAGATCAGTTATTGGGCTTACTCATTTAAAGGCATGTTTCGTACTACTTCGGTAAGAAGATCCCAGAACATTTGTGTTGTCCTTATTTCAATCATCTCTTCCGGTGTATGGGCACCCTTTATTGTCGGGCCAAATGATATCATATCGATACCTTTGATTTTTTCATAGACAAGTCCGCACTCCAATCCTGCATGTATTGCCCTTACCAGGGGCTCCTTCCCAAACAGTTCCCTGTACGATCTGAGAGTGAGGTTGAGTATTTCAGAAGAGAGATTTGGTTTCCATCCGGGATATCCGTCAGAATGGACAACCTCTGCCCCTGCGAGTCTCAGACATGATTCGACCATAGCAGCGGCATCATATTTTGAGGATTCAATTGAACTTCTCTGTGTGGTAACAATATGTATAGTATTATTGTCACCGAATTTTGCAGAAGCAAGGTTTGTAGAGGTCTCCACCAGGTCATCCATCTCTTTTGACCAGGCAATAGGGCCGTGGGGACAGCATGACAGGGCATTCAGAAATCTTTTCTGACTTTCCTTATCCATCGAAAATGCAGGCAGATCTGTATCACTCACAGAAATCTTAATATCTTTCTCAAGGATCCCTATTTCGTCCGTCAGAGTCTGATAAAAACCATCAATCCATTTTTTTATGGCTTCACTTTGCGATCTGTCAATTACTATAGTTGAAAAAGCTTCCCTGGGAATAGCATTCCTCAGATTTCCTCCGTCAAAATTGCTGAGGGAAACATCAAACTCATTTGAGATATTCCGGAGCAACCTGTTCATCAGCTTTACGGAATTGCCATACCCTTTGTGAATTTCATCACCCGAATGGCCTCCGTGTAATCCGGTCAGGGAAATCCCCAGTGCGCATGATCCCTTCTTTACAGGAACAGCCTCATATTTCATTGTTCCTTCAGTGTCCATGCCTCCTGCACATCCTATAAAAAGGGTTCCTTCATCCTCTGAATCAAGATTAAGAAGTGTTCTGCCCGTAAAAAAGCCAGGTTTAAGATTGATGGCGCCCGTCATGCCGGACTCCTCGTCAACAGTGAAAAGACATTCGATTTTTCCTGCTTTAAGATCTTTATCAGTCAGGATAGCCATCTGTGAAGCGATTCCTATACCATCATCGGCACCCAGCGTGGTTCCTTTGGCGACTACCCAGCCGCCTTTCACAAGAGGTACAATAGGATCGGTTGACCAGTTATGCGGATAATCCGCATTTTTCTCCCCAACCATATCCATATGGCTCTGGAGAACAACGGTCTTCCTGTTCTCCATCCCCCTTGAAGCCGGTTTTATGATCAGAATATTTCCAATCTCATCCTCTTTGGATTCAAGACCGTTCTTTCGGGCAAACTCAATAAGATGTTTTCTGATCTTTCCCTCGTTCTTGGATAAACGTGGTATTTTACAAATATCCTCAAAATAAATCCAGATTGGTTCCGGATTCAGGTGACTTAAAATACTCATACCTGGTAATATCTTCCCTTGATTGGCGACAAATTTACAATTAATTTCTTATCGAAAGGATTAAGACCCCAAATTATTGTAATGTTTCATGGCGTCAGGGAAATTAACTATTTTTACATTATATATTGATGCTGCTATAATGTAAAAATATAATAGAGATGACCAGAAGGACTGTTGTATTATTACCGGGTGACGGTATTGGCAGGGTTGTGCTTAAAGAGGCCATCAGAGTGCTGGACGCTGCCGGATTCGAGGCAGATTATATTCATGGTGACATAGGCTGGGATTTCTGGTGCAATGAGGGAAACCCGTTACCAACCAGAACTATAGACCTTATTGAGAAACATAAAATTGCCCTGTTTGGGGCAATTACATCGAAGCCTGAGGATGAAGCCAGGGCTGAATTAAGACCGGGCCTTCAGGGAAAAGGATTTAAGTACTCAAGTCCGATTGTTGGTCTGAGACAGCATTTTAACCTGGATATTTGTGTACGGCCATGCAAATCATACAAAGGGAATCCGCTGAACTTTGTGAGGAGAGGAAAGGACAATACGATTGATGAACCAGTTGTTGATGTGGTTGTATTCCGGCAGAACACCGAAGGGCTCTATTGCGGAGTTGAATGGACCAATCCGCCCGAGATTGTTCATCAGGCCCTGATGTCACACCCAAAATTCCGGGAAAACTATGCAGATGTACCGGTTGATGAGCTTTCAGTATCCACCAGGATATTTACAAGGAAGGCAACTATAAGGATACTGACGGCTGCTTTTGAATATGCACGCCGATATAATTATAAGTCAGTTACTTTATGTGAAAAACCGAATGTTATCAGGGAGACTTCCGGCCTGATGTGGAGGCTCGCAAAAGAGATCCAAAAGAGATCTTTTCCGGAAATTGTACTCCTGAATACCAATATTGATGCTCAGATGATGTGGCTTACAAAGAATCCTGAAGATTATGGTGTGATAGTAGCCGGGAATATGTTCGGTGATATAGTATCAGACGCCTTTGCCGGTCTTATTGGCGGCCTGGGATTTGCCTGCAGTGCACAGTTCTCCTCAGAAGGTGTTGCAGTTTTTGAGCCTACACATGGTTCTGCTCCAAAGTATGCTGATTATGAAGTGTCAATTGTAAATCCGATCGCCATGATAGAATCTGCCTGCATGATGCTTGATTATCTGGGCGAGGAACAAATATCATCAAAGATACGCATGTCAATAGCCAGGGTAATAGAGGAGGGGAAGAGCCGGACATATGACATGTTAAAAATGGCCGGCAAACCAGATGTAATACAAAATGGGGCGGTGTCGACATCCGGTATGACAGATGCTATAATTGCCGGATTAAAATAACCAAAAATAACTCCAATGACTGAGCGGGTACGAAAATTATGGCCTGAACTTGAGTGGATAAATGATATGTCACTCAGGGAAAAAACTGCTGAAGTGTGGGAACTGGCACTTCAACGAAGTGTCCTCAGTGTGGCAGACCTGGATTACATACCTTTTACGCTGCTGTGTGGACCGGATCTCAGAGTAAGTTTTATGGCCCATAAAAAATGTGTCGTGCATATTGCACGTGCCGCAGGTGAAAAGATGAACCAGTTTCTGGGAAGCGGCCTTCAGGCAGATATGGACGTGCTCATTTCAGGTGCTATACTTGCTGATGTCGGTAAATTACTTGAATATGAGCTCGATAGTAATGGAAAGGCAGTTCAGGGAGTATACGGTCAGTATCTGAGGCATCCCTTTTCAGGAGTATCGCTGGCAGAAGAATGCGGAATCCCTCCTCAGGTATGCCATATTATTGCTGCGCATGCCCAGGAAGGAGACCTGGTGAAAAGGACCACTGAGGCATACATTGTACATCATGCCGATTTTATGACATTTCTGCCATTCAAAAGCCGGCTGACCTCTTCGTGAAAAATCAGATTGCAGCTTTTTGTCCGGATCTGAAAGGGCAGGGGATAACCGGATATCCCGTCATCCCAGCTTCATCTTTTCTACTTCTTCGATATTTCTTTCGTTCGTAACTACTTTTGCATCGGGAGTATACAGATAGTCAATGAGATCCTGATATTTGTCCATTATCTTGCCCCTTACAATTTTCATTGTGGAATTCATGAGTCCATTTTCTTCAGTAAAGCTTTGTTCCAGAATACCTATGGCAACCGGAAGCCACCTCTGCGGGAACATGCTGCCATATCTTCCGTTTATCCTGTATTCATTGACTTCACTTTCGATCAATGTAATGACTGCTCTCTTGCCTTCATCGGAGTCAGCTGTAAGGTCTTTTTCTTCAAGATACAATTTAAGTGCATGCTGGTTTGGTACAACTAAACCGACAGTGTATGGCTTCTGGTTATTATAAAGCATGCATTGGTCAATATATTTTGATTGCTCGGAAATGGCTTCCTCGATACCTTCCGGGCTGAATTTTTCGCCATCATCTGCGATGAGCAGGCTTTTAAAGCGACCCATGACATAGAGAAATCCGTCATCGCTCAGATATCCCATATCTCCGGTATACAGCCATCCGTCCCTTATAGCTTCTTTAGTGGCAGATTCATTTTTCCAGTAGCCGTGCATTACATTTCCGCCCCGTATGACTATTTCACCTTTCTGATTCACCGGCAATTCATTACCATCATCGTCACAGATTTTAAGATCCATATTATTAACCAGCACGCCTGAGGATCCGAGTTTATGCTTTCCGGCTGAATTTGATGAGATTACCGGAGAAGCTTCACTGAGTCCGTAGCCCTGAAACATGGGAATTCCAAGAGCATAAAAAAACCTCTGAAGTTCCATATCAAGGAGCGCCCCTCCACCTATAAAAAAGTCAAGTTCCCCGCCGTAGGCTTCACGGATTTTGCTGAACAATATCCTGTCATAGAGTTTCAGAAGGGGTTTCTTAACTCTTTGCAGACCATCTCCCCTGTTCCATCCCTCTTTGTTATAGGAATATGATACTTTCAGTGCGTTATCAAAAAGCAATTCGATCAACTTACCCTTTTCCTTTATACCTTTCTCAATATTTTTCCTGAAATTCTTTGCAATAGCCGGTACGCTCATCAGGAGATTTGGTTTGATCTCCTTCAGGCATGCGGGCAGGTTTCTCAGGGTCTCCATCGGTGTTTTCCCTGTTTTGACCGAGGCTATGCTGGCTCCTTTGCCCATAAATGCAAAGATTCCGCATGTATGTCCAAAGGAGTGATCCCAGGGAAGTATAAGCAGTGTTTTATAGAAAGAGGGGATATCTATCAGGCTATAAGCCTGGTAGACATTTGTAACATAGTTTCCGTGGGTCAGGATTATACCTTTTGGATCTGCCGTTGTCCCTGAAGTGTAACAGATATTGGCAAAATCCGAAGGAGTGATACTCTTGAATAACTCCTCGAACCTGGTCATATTATCGGGGACATCGAGCCATTCCCTTCCAATCTTTCTGACCTCGTTAAAATGGATTTCGTTATCCTCATACTCTTCCTGTGTATCGAAATGTATTATTTTCTCCAGGGTATTGCATTGGCTTATAACCTCCTTCAGCTTCTGGGCCTGGATCGATGAGACAAGAATCATCCGTGCGCCGGAGTGGTTTATCCTGAATTTTATCTCCTCAGGATTCAGTTTTACCGAGAGTGGGACATTAACACTACCTGTGTAAAGTATGCCCAGTTCTCCAATTACCCAGCTGTTGCGGCCTTCCGATATGATACACAGTCTGTCCCCTTTCTTTATCCCGAGCCTCATAAGTCCGGCCGCAAATTCGTAAACCTGTTTTCTGGTTTCTCCGTACGTGGTGCCTTCATATTTATCGCCGGGTTTCTCCCACAGATATACATTGCTGCTGTACTTTTCAACGCTTTCTTCGAAAAACTGTATTAAGGATTTCATCTGCTCAGGTTATTTGGCGGTTAATTTATATTTCGAATATACAAAATCCGCAGTATTTAATTCCTTTAAGGGCAAATTTATGTGATTTGGTTTAGTATCCGATATTTTGTATCTTTGATTACTGTCATCCGGAATGTGGGGGTTGTGATTTAAATAATTAACTTAATTGTTTTAATATGAGACGTTTATTTGCAATGACTTTTGTTTTGCTTCTTATAATTGCACCCTCATGTAACTATCTCAGATCTAAAGGGTTGTTTAACAAGAAAGAAAAAGCAGCGGCTGCACTTAAGGCACAACGGGATAGTCTGAGGGTAGCTGATTCACTACGCCAGGTTCAGGAGGTGCTTATGGCGGCTGAAACGGCAAGACAGGATTCTGCAAGGCAGGCAGAGGATGACAGGAAATCGCTGGAAGCAAGATCAGGGTATAGTATAATTGTCGGAAGCTTTATTACTCCTGAGTATGCTAAAGCCTTCGCAGAATCATACAGGAAACAGGGATATGATCCAAAGATACTTCAGAAGGAAGACAGTAAATTTGAACTGGTCGCAGCAGAGTCTCATGAGAGTTTCAGCAAGGCGCTGGCCCGGTTAAGAGCATTTCAGGATACTGTTGCATTTGATGCCTGGATGTATATCAGGAAGTGAACCGGCGCCCGGGGATTTCTTTCCGGTTGGTCAGTTCCTGATTATTGTCTCTTCGCGATCCGGTCCTACTGAAACCAGTGTAACAGGTACTCCGGTATGCTGTTCAATAAACTCAATGAAAATTTTAAGGGCCCCTGGCAGTTCGCTGAATTTCCTTTTCCCGGAGATATTATCTTCCCATCCCTGGAATTCGGTATAGACAGGTTCGATTTTTGCATTGTTATCGAATGGCATTTCGCCGGTTTCCCGTCCGTCAATAATATATGAGGTGCAGATCTTTATTTTTTTAAATCCCGACATTACATCGGCTTTTGTCATAAACAGTCTTGTAACTCCGTTTATCATGATAGAATAGTTCAGGGCAGGAAGATCCAGCCATCCGCAACGCCTTGGCCTGCCAGTGGTTGAACCAAATTCACGGCCTATGTTCCTTAAAGTGTCACCGGTATCGTCATCGAGCTCTGTGGGAAACGGACCACTTCCCACCCTGGTGCAGTATGCTTTAAAGATGCCAAAGATCTCGCCGATCTGCCTGGGGGATATCCCTAAACCTGTGCATGCTCCTGCACTTATTGTATTTGAGGAAGTAACGAAGGGGTATGTGCCAAAGTCCACATCAAGCATTGTACCCTGCGCTCCCTCGGCAAGTATCTTTTTGTTATTTGAGACAAGCTGGTTAATATAATATTCAGTGGTTATTATCTGAAATTCCCTGAGCATTTCAACACCCTCAAACCACCCTTTTTCATATTCGGAAAGATCAAATCTGAAGTCATAGTTTTTCAGAATTGTCATGTGTTTTTTAAGATGGCATTCATATAACTTCATAAAATCCTTCCGGAGAATATCGCCGACCCTGAGTCCGTTCCTGCTCACCTTGTCGGTATAGGCAGGGCCAATTCCTTTGAGCGTCGACCCTATCTTTGTATTGCCTTTCTGCAACTCATAGGCAGCATCGAGTATCCTGTGGCTGGGAAGGATAAGATTTGCCCTGTTCGATATGATGAGCCGCTTTGAAAGCTCGCTCACGGATGTTTTCAATCCCTCTATCTCCTGCATGAAAACTGCAGGATCTATTACAACTCCGTTTCCGATAATGTTTATTTTATCAGGATGAAATATCCCTGAAGGTATAAGATGCAATACGTGCTTGATATCATTAAACTCCAGTGAATGTCCTGCATTTGGCCCCCCCTGGAACCGGGCAATTACGTCATAGCCCGGACTAAGGGCATCAACGATTTTTCCCTTTCCCTCATCGCCCCATTGAAGGCCTAACAGTATATCAATGTTCATGTTAAATATAATATGAGAATATATTTTAAAGCTTTACAATGTACGAATAAATTAAAATTTATAACCACCCAATTGCATATTGTTGATAAATGATGACGCAGGTCAGAATATCTGTATATCCGAAGCTGTTCATGCCAGATCGCGGTTTTAAAAACTCATCAGCTGTAAAAAAAATGCAGATAAAGATCGAAATTGGTTCTTTTTTAGATAATTATATATATTTGTAGTGAATATTTACAACAAATAACTGTTCTTATTCTCACCTAACCTGATACGAAATGAAAAAAATTTTAATCTTAACCCTGATGGTTGTATTTGCAATACCATCTTTTTCTCAGGAAAAATCAAATGTGTCGGCCGAAAAAAATGTCTTAAAGGTGAATACCCTTAGCCTGATCCTGGGTACCGGATCTATCTTTTACGATCGTGAACTCTCAGATATGACTTCTGCTCAGCTCGGCCTTGCATACCTGAGTTATAAATTCAGTGATACCCGGTTCAGCGGATTAATAGTTACGCCTGAGTTCAGAATTTATCCAAAAAAGGATGCTCTTGACGGGTTTTATATCGCACCTTACCTTCGATATCAGAAATTCACAGTCAAAAATACGTCGGATGACTCAAGGGGATCTTTGACATCTATGGGTGGCGGAATACTTTTTGGACGGCAATGGATATACGACTCAGGATTTACTATGGACCTGTTTTTTGGAGGACATTACTCAAGTTCTTCGGTTAAGGTTGACTCGGGCACCGATTCTTTTGACTCTGATGTTTTCAGCGGGTTCAAACCCAGGATTGGTTTCGCACTTGGTTTTGCTTTCTAGAATTCCTGCATAAAAGGGAAGTTAAAAGCCCTTTCTTCTTAAAAGCTATTCTTTATCCTTTCCCTTGTAGTTTCCATAGATATACAGAGAATGATAAGAAGGGGAAAAATTATACAGTTCGCTTGCAGTATTTATGATCTCATGAATCCTGGGATCACAGAATTCTATAACCTTACCCGATTCTATATCAATAAGATGGTCATGCTGGCCGCACTGGTAAGCTCTTTCAAACTGGGCTATGTTTTTGCCAAACTGATGTTTGATCACCAGGTTGCAGTCGAGCAATAATTCAATTGTGTTATATAATGTGGCCCTGCTGACCCTGTAATTTTTGTTCTTCATAAAAATATAGAGAGACTCAATATCGAAATGTCCTGATCTTGAATATATCTCATCAAGTATAGCATATCTCTCAGGTGTTTTTCTGTGCCCTTTCTTTTCGAGATATTCAGTGAAGATCTTCTTTACTGTCAGTTTTGTATCGTCACTAATCATATCTGATCTAATTTAAAATAAACACAAAAATACATAATTTCAGTGAATTTCGTAGAAAGAAAGTGATCAAAAGTTAATTTGAATATTCCTCAACCCGTCTGACATTCTCAATACCTTTTATATTTGAGATTTTCAGTATAAGGTTATTGAGGTCTTTGGTATGGTGAATATACAGATCTATTGTGCCTTCGAATATCCCGTTCTGAACAGAAATATTAATATTTGTCATATTCACTTTCAGTTCAGAAGAGATGATATTTGTGATTTCATTTACAAGTCCGATCCTGTCAATTCCTCTCATGTTGATCCTGGCGACAAAGGAGACAAGCTTATGAATTGCCCATTTTACAGCTATTATACGGTTTCCCTCATTCGACATTATCCTGATTGCAACCGGACATTTTGGTTTATGGATAATGATTGCTCCTTCCGGTGAATGGTAGCCAATGACGTCATCACCCGGGATAGGATTACAGCACTTTGCTATTTCATATGACTGTTCCGCATTTTCAACGTTTTCCCTGAGCAGGAAGGGCTCTTTACTGTCAATCTTCCTCTTTACCACCTCATCTTCTTTTTTCTGCTTTTTTGAGCCGATCAGCTTCAGTTCCCAGTATTTAATAACATTTTGTGCCGGTCCCTTTTTAAGGATCTTTTTAAGATCGTAAAGATTGATCTTCCCTATTCCGATTCCGAAATACAGATCATCCTTATTCACGGAATCATACGACTTCAACAGTTTCTTAAGGATCTCCGAGCTTGAAGTAAGTCCCTGATCTTTGAGTTTAAGTTCAAGGATTTCCTGCCCTTTCTGGATGGTATCTTTTGATTCAGTCTTTAGAGCATTCTTAATTGCATCTTTTGCCTTTGAGGTCCTGACGAATGAGAGCCATTCCCTCTCAGGCTTGGCTATATCAGATGTTATTATTTCGACCTGGTCGCCGCTCATAAGGATGGAGTTTATGGGATTTAGCTTATAGTTGATTTTTGCACCGATAGCTTTATTCCCTACCTCTGTATGTATTTCATAGGCAAAATCAAGAGCAGAAGCGCCTTTAGGAAGGCTTACAAGAAATCCCTTTGGAGTAAAGACCATGATTTCCGAGGAGAACAGGTTCATCTTGAATTCATCAAGAAACTCAATCGGATCTTCATGGGGATTTTCAAGCATGAGCCTGATCTTTTTTATCCATTTATCCAGTTCAGTACCGGGCGATTCATCCCCTTTGTATCTCCAGTGTGCAGCGTAACCTCTTTCAGCGATCTCGTCCATTCGCTTGCTCCTTATCTGCACCTCGACCCATTTACCTTCAGGACCCATGACAGTGACATGAAGCGCTTCGTACCCGTTTGGCTTCGGCCGGCTCACCCAGTCACGCAGCCTGTCGGGCTTTGGCAGATATGAATCAGTTATCATGGAATAGATATTCCAGCATTGAGTCTTTTCCGGAATCCCATCTTTGGGTTCAAAAACAATTCTTACAGCCAGCACATCATATATTTCCTCAAACGGAACATTTTTAGCCTGCATCTTTTTCCATATTGAGAAAATTGATTTTGGCCGGCCACTGATATCAAAAATCAATCCTGCTTCAGTGAGTTTCTCTATGATCGGAAGTGAGAATTTGTTTATCAGGGCAAAATATTTCTTTTCGCTGCCCTTAAGTTTGGAGGAGATCTCTTCGTATATCTGAGGTTGCCTGAATTTAAAGCTAAGATCTTCAAGCTCACTTTTGATTGCATACAATCCAAGCCTGTTGGCAAGGGGAGCGTAGAGGAAAATAGTTTCTCCTGCCACCTTCATCTTCTTGTGTTCAGGCATTGAATCGAGGGTTCTCATATTATGTAGACGGTCGGCGATCTTTATCAGGATCACTCTCAGATCGTCGGAAAGGGTAAGAAGCATCTTCCTGAAGTTTTCAGCCTGCATGGAAGATGAATTCTCCTTGTTGTAGGTGCCTGAAATTTTAGTTAAGCCGTCAATAAGAGATGCAATTTTAGGATCAAATTCCCTTTTGATCTCATCAAGCGAATATTCAGTATCCTCCACAATATCATGCAGGAGAGCCACTGCAATGGATCTTGCCCCGAGACCGATCTCCCTGTTGACAATCTTTGCAACTGAAATCGGGTGGATGATATAAGGTTCGCCGGATTTTCTCCTCATATTCCAGTGAGCCTCATTTGCAATTCTGAACGCCTTGTCAATAAGCTCCCTGTCTCCGGGTTTATTGCATCTGAGAAGATTTTTTACCAGAGATTCATATTCTGACTGAATACGATTTTTATCTTCATCATCAAATATATCTTTATTCCCCATAAATTACTTTAGAGCACCTTTTTGTGCAGGATACAAAGATAACTTTTTGCGGGCAATTTTGTTCTCTTACCCTGTAATAGAATAGTGATTTCTTTAAGGCTCTTTGAGAATTGTAACCGTGCCTGTCCTCGAAATATTTTTACCTGACGGTGTGGTCACTTTCAAAAACCATAAGCATACACCATCAGGCAGAGTTTGCCCGTTTCTGGTCCCGTCCCATGATGAATTGAAATCTCTTGTTTCAAAGAGAACGGAACCATGCTGATCACTTATTATCAAATGATAATCCTTTGGCGTAAAGGAGAGGACCGGGCGGAACAGGTCATTTACCAGATCATTGTCAGGGGTAAAGAGATTTGGCACGGTAATCAGCTCAACCGGGGCGGTGCATTTTACTGATGAGCTGCTTTGCCCCTGGATCCCATGAGGATTTCCTGTTTCACTGGCAGCGATGTAAAAGCAGACCTCGTCTCCTGATACATTGTACATTATATCTTTATATCCCAGCATATAAACCGAATCGGTTGCCGTCACTGATGTTTTTTCATAAAATCCGCTTCCTGTATTTACAAAAACCCCGTAAGCAGAGACTGCTCCGGTCCACTCTCTGTATTGATTCCAGGAAAGCCTGAGGTCATTACCTACCCATTCAGCCGACAGAACCATATTGGATGAGGTGTTGGAGACCGTCACAGGAATATTGCAGCTGTTTATGGCAGAAAGTCTGTAATAATTTACTATGCCTGTGTCTGCTTTTGTATCCGTAAATAAAACGGTGCCGTTCACTGATCTGAGCCTGGCTATCTCCAGAAATGTTCCTGACGGGCCGGTTTTTCTTTCAAGGAGGAAATCGGAGATCTCTGATACGGGATCTATAGTAAACGAGAGCATTACCCTGTTACCGGCATCTACTGTTGCCCAATCTGCATTTATCCATGCCGGAGGCCTCAGCATCTTTGTCGAAAGAGATGATTTGTTTGAGGTGGAAAACAAGCCTCCTTCAAGATTTGCCCTTATAAAAAAGCTGTATTGCGCACTTGTTATAAAATTATCTAAAGTGAAACTTACGGTTTCCGGACCCACCCTGCCTGCCTCAGTAAATTCCCCGCCATTAACGGAGAGCATGATGGAATAGTCAACAACAGTTACAGGATGAGAAGGATAGCTGTTCCATGATACATTTATCCTGTTTATGCAGGTATCAATCCCGGCACTGCAGAATATAGTACTGAGAGAGTTCGAGAGAGGGCTGGTACATCCGGGCAGTCCCGGAACTGCCGATAGCCGGTGGGCTGCAATAACATACGAAACACTTGAATATTTAGGAGCCGTATTTGTGATAGTGTGACTTGTTGTTGCGGGATTCCATACTGTGTCAATAGCCTTTCCATCACCATCTTTGTATGAATAGATGATATATGCTGCTATATCCGCAGATTCGCTCGGGATCCAGGTAAATTCTGTTTTATCTGTCTCAGGCTGAACTGAAACGGATGTGAGCACCGGAGCCAGGGGAACAGTGCAGTTTTCCTGGGAATGAGCACTACAGAAGAATCCTGAAAAAGCCAGGATAGTAATCAGATGCTTCTTTTTCATTTTGATCCGGCAGTGACCTGGTAAAGTTCATCAATATTATAATACGTACGGGCAAGTCCGATTATTTCATCGGGATCAATTTTATGTATTTTTTCTGAAAGTGTTGTATAGTAGGAAATATCAAGTCCGTATTCCCAGACTGACCTGAAGCTTTCTGCGATTGCAAAGGGACCGTCAAACATTCTGACCATTTCCCCTGACATATAATTACGCACCAGGTCCAGCTCTTCATTGCTTACCGGCACATTCTGCAGGGCTATTATCTCATTATGGATCTCATTTATTGTTTCCCTGCTGTATTTTTGGTTAACATCCGTGGAGATCAGTTTATATCCACACAGATCAAGGGAAGAAACTGAAGAACTTATTCCATACGTATAGCCTTTCTGTTCGCGGATGTTTCTCATCAGCCTGGAGCCGAAATATCCTCCGAGAATTGTATTTAAGATCTTGAGCCCCGGATAGTCGGGATGCCGTTTATTGATCGTGGCCGAACCTATCCTCACGGCAGTCTGAACGGCCTCCTGTTTATCAATATGGACAATTTTACTCTCTTCCCCCACCGGGGTTTTCTTTCCGGCCCGCAGTGAAGTCTCCCTGGGTTTTATCTCCCCGATATACTTATTAAGCAGTTCAATTGTATCCCGATGTATCCTGCCTGAAATGATGACAGCCATATTCGCCGCAGAGTAATATTCCGAATGGAAATTCGTGATTATTTTACTATTAAGCATTCCGAAATTCTCTTCATGTACCTGTCGTCCATAGGGATGATCTTTTCCGAAGGCGGATTCAAAGAACTGGTCAGTTGCCAGGTTGCTTACTTTTTCCCTGTTGACGAGGTACCATCTCAAACGCTTATTCATAAGGGACTTTAGTTCAGGTTCGGGAAAGAGAGGCCGGAAAAGAATTTCACGGGTCAGCTCAAGTACTTTATCAATATGTTTGTTTAGAAAATAAAGTGTAATTCCGGCAAGATCTTTATCGGAATTCAGGTTATGGAATATTCCATAAAAGTCAAGCAATCTGCTGAGTTCTTCTGAACTGTAATTCTGTGACCCTTCCGTGAGCATCATATTGGTTGTGGAGGAGAGCATCGGCAAATCTTCCTTCACCTGGCCGGCCCTGAAGATAAAATCAAGGCGCATTATCTCCTCAGTTCCTGACTCTATTAAAAAAACCGGTACGCCATTATTCAGAATGGTTTTGCGGACCACAGGAAGGACTACTTTTTCAACGGGAAAGACCGGCGGTTGGATTCTTTGCAAAGTATTCATTTTTAATCTTTTCGTGTCGATCTGTAGTATAATGTACTGCAATTTGAAGGTTTGAAATATTTCCGGACAGCCTGTTCCGCCATTTCCCGGGATACACGCCTGTAAGCTTCAACTTCCTGGTTTATAAGTTCCGGATTGCCAAGAAGTTCAAAGTAGGAAAGAGCAATTGCCTTATTCAGGATACTGGTATTTGAAAATACTGCGGAGGATTCAAATTTATTCTTCACTTTTTCCAGTTCATCTTCCTTTTCTCCAGGGTCATGCAATCCCTCTATCACCTCTGATATGGATTCCTCCGCATCTTTTATCTTAATGCCTTTCATCAGCTTTCCCTGCAGTACTATAAGTCCCGGATCTATATCAGAAGTAATATAAGAGTTTATTTCGCTGAACAACTTCTTCTCCCTTACCAGTTTTGTGTACAATCTGCCTGATTCGCCTCCTGCGAGAAGGTCAGTAATAAGATCAAGAGTATAATAATCATCGCTCATCCTGGAACCTGTATGCCAGACTTTGTAGATAGCGTCTGAAGGAACATCCTTCTCAACAGTCATTGTCCTGGGTTCAGACTGTTCAGGTTCTGCAGGAAGATTTCTGGGAATAATGTTTCTTTCAGGTATGGGACCGAACCACTTTTCAGTGAGTTTTAATGCAGTGTCAGAAGAGATATTTCCTGTAAGTGCCAGGATTGCATTGTCAGGCGCGTAATGAGAGAAAAAAAACTTTTTTACCGCTTCAAGATCAGCGCTGGCGATATGCGAGATATCCATTCCGATCGTTGGCCACCGGTAAGGATGTACCTTGTACGCCAGGGGCCGGAGTTTAAGTATTGCATCCCCGTATGGCTGATTAAGATATCGCTGGTTAAATTCTTCAATAACGACGTTTTTCTGGGTGTCCAGGTTTTTCTGAGAGAGGTCAAGGCCGAGCATCCTGTCAGATTCAAGCCAGAAACCGGTTTCAATATTCTCACCGGGCACAGTGAGGTAGTAGTTTGTTATATCGTTACTTGTAAAAGCATTGTTTTCGCCACCAACCATTTGCAGGGGCTTGTCATATTCAGGGATATTAACCGAACCGCTGAACATAAGATGTTCAAAGAGGTGAGCCAGCCCTGTCATGGCGGGATCTTCATCCCTTGATCCGACATCATATAGAATATTCATCGCTGCCAGCGGAGTGGATCTGTCCTCATGCACCAGGACCCTTAATCCGTTTTCAAGGGAAAACCGGTCGAATTTTATCATGCCTGGAAAATAGTATTTCATTAACGACAGACACTTACCTCGTTAATATCTGCCTGTCGACAAACTTAAATAAAAAACAGCGAAGGATTGGTATTGTTTTTATATTTGCAACATTATGTTCAGAAATCATTTTTCCGGGAGGACCCTTTACAGAAAGCTTTTTGAAATTGACCAGGTAAAGTTAGTCTACTTTCTTAGCCTGGTGGTTGGTTTATTGAGTGCTCTTGCAGCTGCCATTCTGAAAAATGCCATCCATTACACACAAAAGCTACTTACAGGAGGTATATCGACCGAATCGGGAAGCATTCTTTATCTTGCTTATCCGATTGCGGGAATGCTGCTTACTGTGTTGTTTGTCAAATATATTGTGAAGGATAATATAGGTCACGGAATCAGTCGGATACTCTATGCAATTTCAAAGAAAAGGAGTTATCTGAAGCGTCATAATACATGGAGCTCTCTGGTAGCAAGTACACTGACAATAGGTTTTGGCGGATCGGTCGGAGCCGAGGCCCCTATTGTGCTGACAGGTTCTTCAATAGGTTCGGCCATTGGCAGATTCTTCAGACTCAACTATAAAAATATAACACTGCTTATTGGCTGCGGCGCAGCCGGGGCGATCTCGGGAATATTTAAAGCTCCTGTTGCAGGCATAGTCTTCACTCTTGAAATTCTGATGCTTGACCTGACTACCTCGTCAATCGTACCCCTGCTGATCTCTTCTGTCACGGCCGCAACGGTTGCCTATTTTCTTATGGGAGATAAGGTCCTTCTCTCCTTTGATATTGCCGGGTCATTCAGTATATCCAATATTCCATGGTATGTCATCCTTGGGATCATTTCGGGGTTGTTATCCCTTTATTATTCAAAGTTGACCCTTTTAATTGAAAGCGGGTACGAGAAGATCAGGAATACTTATCTGAGACTTGCATTGGGTGGTATAGTTCTGGGTGGATTAATTTACCTGTTTCCCCCTTTTTACGGTGAGGGATATAATACAATTATGTCTCTTCTTCAGGGAAATTCTGACCTGATCATGAAGAACAGCATCTTTGGTTCTCTTTCCGGAAGCTTTATTATGCTTATGCTATTCATGGCAGGTCTTATATTATTCAAAGTATTTGCCAGCAGTTCAACCAATGGTGCCGGTGGTGTAGGCGGTATCTTTGCTCCGACATTATTTATAGGTGGTATTAATGGCTTTTTTGTCGCCAGCATGTTAAAAAAGTTTGTAAATGTTGGGCTTCCCGATAACAGATTTGTACTGGTAGGCATGGCAGGAATGATGGCAGGTGTCATGCACGCCCCGCTCACAGCTATCTTTCTTATAGCTGAAATTACGGGAGGCTACGGACTGCTTATTCCGCTCATTATAACATCTACAGTGGCATATATTACCACCAGAAGCTTTGAAAAACATTCGATATATCATGTCCAGCTTGCGGAAAGGGGAGAGCTTATAACTCATGATAAGGATAAAGCGGCTATGATCAGAATGGACTGGAGGAGGGAAATAGAAAGGGATCTGCTCAAAATAAAGATGAATGATAAGCTCGGAGATCTGATAAAGCTGATTTCACATTCAAAAAGAAATCTTTTTCCTGTTGTGGATGAGTTCAACATAATGGATGGTGTCGTCTCTCTTGATGATGTAAGAGAGATCATGTTTCAGCCTGAATTATATGATACGGTTAGTATAAAGGAGATTATGACCATTCCTCCGTCTTATATAGATATCAAGGAGAGCATCGAGACAGTTATGGAAACGTTCAGGAAAACAGGTGCATGGAATCTGCCTGTTCTTGATAATGGATATTATGTCGGTTTTATCTCAAAATCACGGATCTATTCCACATACCGTGAATTGCTCAGAGAATTGTCCCAGGAGTAACAATATATTAAACTTTGAAATATGAAAAGAGATACTTTAATATTTGATCTTATAGAGAGTGAGCGGCAGCGCCAGATAAACGGAATTGAATTAATTGCTTCTGAGAATTTCGTCAGCCCCCAGGTCCTGGAGGCTATGGGTTCAGTAATGACGAATAAATATGCAGAAGGTTATCCGGGCAACCGTTATTATGGGGGCTGCGAGATTGTAGACAAATCGGAACAGATTGCAATCGACAGGCTGAAGCAGCTTTTTGATGCAGAGTATGCAAACGTTCAGCCTCATTCCGGAGCTCAGGCAAATATGGCTGTTTTTATGACGGTTCTTAAACCCGGAGATACTTTCATGGGATTGAATCTTGCACATGGAGGACATCTTTCTCACGGTTCTCCGGTAAACTCCTCCGGTTTGTTCTATAAACCGGTTGCTTACAGTGTAAACGAAGAAACAGGCCTGGTAGACTATGATATGATGGAAAAGGTGGCTCTGAAGGAGAAACCGAAAATGATTATCGGAGGGGCATCTGCATACTCAAGGGAGTGGGATTATGAGCGCATGAGAAAGATTGCTGACCAGGCAGGCGCCATATTTATGGTTGATATGGCTCATCCGGCCGGATTAATAGCTGCAGGGCTTCTGCTGAATCCTTTAAAATATGCACATATTGTCACCTCCACCACTCATAAGACGCTTCGCGGACCAAGAGGAGGGATCATACTCATGGGAAAAGATTTTGTTAATCCCTGGGGGATAACAACAACAAAAGGAGAAGTAAGGATGATGTCCTCACTGCTGAACTCGGCTGTCTTTCCGGGAATACAGGGAGGTCCGCTTGAACACATAATTGCATCAAAAGCTGTTTCTTTCGGTGAAGCGCTGGACCCTGCTTTTAATGAGTATCAGGCAAGAGTAAAAAAGAATGCCGATGTAATGGCAACAGCATTTATGGACAAGGGTTACAAGGTTATTTCAAATGGCACCGATAACCATCTGATGCTTATTGATCTGAGAAGCAAATTTCCTGACCTGTCAGGGAAAAAAGTCGAAAATACTCTTGTTCGCTCACATATCACTGTAAATAAAAACATGGTACCTTTTGACAGCCGGTCTCCATTTCTTACATCCGGATTGAGAGTTGGTACACCTGCCATAACAACGAGAGGTCTGAAAGAAGAGGATATGGGAGTAATTGTGGAGCTTATTGATGAGGTGATCTCAAATATTGATAATGAAAGTACAATCGCATCGGTGGGAGAGAAGGTGATCAGAATGATGAAGAACTATCCTCTCTTTTCTATGTGATCCCGGAGGGCACGAAGCAAGGGGCTCAGAGCACAGGCTTTGCCAGCCGAAGCTTCAATGACCTTCGAAGTTTTTCGATGGAGGAAGCGAAGGCTGGGCTCAGGGCTCAGGGAACGGAGCTCAGAGCACAGAGCGTGGAGCTAAAAGGTATTCGGTAATCAGTATTCGGTATTCAGTGTCGTAATTCAGCGTTATGCCGGTAACTTGTAAAGAGCTGATAACCAAAAGCCCCCCTTGGGGGGTTTGGGGGCTGGGCAGGCAGGGAGAAGGGGAGACCTAATATTCAATCAGGGAGACTCCGGGATATCCTAATCCTGCAAGCTCGGGATAATACTTGTATGTTTCCTGCCTTGTATAGAAGCCTCTTATGAGAACAATATAGTAATCATATTGCTGTACAATTTCAACATTCAGTTTCAGTTTGGTTGTAATCTTTCTCTGTGCCTTTAAAGCATCCCGCTTATTGTGGAAAGCTCCGACCCTGATTGATATTGTAGGCACGGCAAGAGGCCTTTCAAGCACTGTTTCCCTTATCCTTGTCTTAAAGGCTGAATCCGGTTTCACCAGTGAAGGTATCTCTATATTCCTTTCAATTTTAGGAATTACGATCTCTTCTCTCTCAGGTGCTGCAGCCTCTTCCTCAACGGGAGCTGCCGGGGGTAATACCCAGATGTCTTTTAAGCCAAGCTTGCCAATCGACGGTTCATGTTTTCTGAACTCTTCAAGTATTGTCTGTTTAATAATCGGAGATCCGGAGAGGCGGAGCTTGTAAAATCCATCTTCATATACTATTCTCACCTTATCCCCGTACCTGGCTCTCAGCCGGTTCAGCAGGGCTATTGCATTAGACTTCTGACGGAAGGCACCCAGCTGAATTGTAACATCAGCAAGAGTCGGAATTTCAGGTTTGCCCGCGGCTGTTTCAGTGATATGCATAACAGTGTCCTGCCTTTCCCTGAGCACCATTTGTTTTTGTTTAGCCTTAAGACTGATTACCCAGACCTCAGTGAACCCGTTCTGCTTCAGTATTTCGAGAAACTTATCCACTTCAGCACGATCCTCTATATCGGGGATCCGCACTTTATAGTAACCATCTTCAACAACTATCTCGACTTTTTTACCAAGGAGTTTTTCAAGTTTCCTGCGTTGATTCTCTGCATTGCTTTTAACTTTAAATGCGCCGAGCTGAATTGCATAGCTGTCTTTTTCGATCGTGACAAGCTCCTGGGTTACCTCATGAACGATCATATAGGTGGTATCCTTCTTTACAGCCGGTTTTCCGGGAGTGACCCCCCGTGACAGCCCCGTAGTATCTATTGCTTCAGGCTTAAGCAGGAAATCAAGCCCTTCCACGAAATCCCCTTCAGTGCGTGCCGATATATTAAATAATATGGAATCAGGTGTTGATACGAGTCCCAGTTTTCTTAACTGGGCAGTATCGATCCTTACCGTATAGCTCCCCGCAGTAAAACCAAAATAACTGAAGCTTCCATCATCGCCGGTAAGTGTCTTCCCAACCGGTTTCAGCCCTGATGTTGAAAAATTCACGATTATTCTTCCCAGTCCGCCTTTCTCTCCGTTCTTTTCAATTAATACATGACCTGTCGCTTCACCCACGACATTAACGGGTAATTCAACATCTTTCATAATATCAGGATCAACGGCTATGTTAAGGGTTTTCCTGGCCAGTCTCCACGATACATTATCAAAACTGTTGGGATCAAGTTCAATGTAGCAGCTTGTATATGGTTCCAGTCCGATTATCCTTATAGTGCTGTCGCGTTCATTCTTTTCAACGCGGCCACTGCTGGCACGAAGGTTTAACCCGTATACTCCCGGCTCTCCCTTATCTCTTTTACCATTGGAGTTGACGTCGAGAAATGCTCTTAATGTAATTCCTCCCTTGCCGACGTTGGTCCGGTTATCGGCCTTGAGATACCTTGTCTTTCTGTCATTTATCAGACTCCCTGAAGCGTATTGAACAAAGGTGGTCCTTTTGTCAGATTGCCTGACTGAGAAACCGGTTTGTGCAAATGAGAAGTCATACCGGAATCCGGCCTCTGCCAGCTTCAGATTGCTCAGGAAGTTCTGTTCATATGAAAGATTGAGGTAAGCATTCCTGAGAAAATGTTTTTCAAGCCCGGCTCTTGCTGAGATAAGGCCGTTTTTGGAGTACCCGTACTGAACCTGGGGTGTGAACACAAAAGCTCCGGGCAGCCTGAAGGCCAGTGAAAGATTGCTGTACAGGTATGGTTTATTGTAATCGACGAAGAGGGCATAGGTTGTAAAGTTTGTGCTAATACCCAGAAGAGACCCGGAGAACAGCCATTCGCCTGTTGTATACTTCGCTGCCGGAAGAACTATCTCATAAAAGGATAACCTCTGGTAGGTATTGAATTTTCCCAGCCGTAACGGCATTGACACAACCGCTTTACGCTCTTCCCTGTAATTAAAGTTTATAGCCTGCTGATCTTTATCATACCAGGTGTAGTTCAGGTCGAACTGCAGGCTGGATGGCAACCTGTAGGTAAGGGTACCCTTCGCCCTTACTCCGAACGTATATTCACCCCAGATGAGCAGATTATTGGTAATTCTGAGTGAAGCATTAAGAAATGGCATAGCCGGACGGCTGACAACTGAAGAGAGGTACTCAACCCCACCCCCCACAGTGAGGCTCTTTGTAAGGCCATAATTTACATTGGCACGTGAAAATCTGCTCATCAGTGTGTCCTCCACAATACCGGCGCTGGCAGTGTACTCCAGTGTCTTTGCCGGGAGAAAATTGAATGGGATATTGATATTCTGCTCACGGGTGCGCTCTTCTCCCCATGGTCCGTAAAATTTAAGCTTCACTACCGTATTCCCATAGACCAGAGGTACTTCAAATGTAAAAAAACCTGAAGCATCAGCCTTTACATAATCTACAAGTATATTATTTACATAGAGTTCAACTATCCAGTTTGGTTCTGTCCTGTCGCTGAGTGTATAGGACCCGAATGACCGCCTGTATGTCGTCGGGGTATTTGTAATCTGAACTCCAACTACAGGATTATAGATCGAAGATATTGAATGGGTGGCGATTTTCCCGGCCATAACCTGCCTGAGAGCGCTGAAATCATTATTCACATAACGCCAGAGGTAATACTGCTGCTTCTCCGAAAATTGATCCTGACTGTTATAATACAAATTGGCTGTGGCCTCACCTCCTGCTATCATCGATCCAAGCGCCAGATTCAGCCTTGTCTCGGAATTTCCGTTCAGCTCTTCGGTAGCCGTGGCAGACCAGTCGGCCATACCAAACCTGAAAAGGGGATAAGTCCGGCCAATTGTAGTGTCTGCAACCACTTCCCCTTTCAGCCTTGTCAGGTTTTTCCTCATCTCCTCAAGACGCATTTCCCTGATCAGCGGTAATTCCAGCTTACTGTTCACCCTGACAGACATCGCCCTGAAATTGAAGAGGCACTCAAGACCGAAGACCTTCCCGAAGTACTCTGATCTGAGATAAAGATTGGATTCTGTCCGTATCAGATCTCCCGGGCCGAGATTGTAAACCTGGTCCTGATAGCGTATCTGATTTTCCGGTCTGCTGATGGTATATGTCGCTTCGGGGTTTATGAAGAACCCGGAAACAGATTCCAGATCCCTGTCTGGTGTATTTCTTATTTTCAGAAAATCAAAGAGATCCGTAACAGGCAGATATAACTCAGTCCCTTTGATAACCGCCGCCATATCAGTTCCGCCAAGTTGAGGCACTTCGGCGTATACAGAAATTTCAATGTATTCATCCTGGGCGAAGAGTTGAACAGAGGGGATGAGAAAAATGATAACGAAAGCCAGAAACAGAAGCCTGGTCAGATTAGCTGACATACACCTTGACGATGGTAAATAAGTGTATGCAATCCTGATCATCATTTTTTATTATTCCCAATTAAATGTTTTATCCTCTGGTCATTCCTGAATAAAAGTTATATCAAATGTACCGCTGTAATTACCAGGCGGATTTGCTGCCGTATTTCCTACTGTCAGAGTTCCGCCTACACTCATTGAGGTAAAGTCAGGAGGTATGGTTGTGATCACAAACGGTGACGCCGGAGCGGAATCACCTATATGAAGAACGAGATATCCGCCGCCACTGCCATTCAAATGAACATCGGGCCCGTTAAGGATGGATATAACAGTACCCGGAACAGCTACCAGTTTATAAATTGCAGCCGAAAAGAAATATCCCAGATTCAGGAGAATGACATCACCTGAAGAAGACCGGAATCCTCCCGTATTAATAATTACCGTACCGCCTGAGCTTCCATGTGTAAATGCACCGAATCCCAGGTTTTGCGTCACCGTGACTACAACAGGCTTTGGAGGAGGCTCCTGGGCTGACAGTTCAAAACAATATACATTTAGCATTAAGCTCACTATTATTATTGGAAAGCCACACTCTCTGAAATAATAAAATGTTCTGTTTATTATATTCATCTGTTCTGTATGAATAACTTTTTTGTACTCCGGAATTTTCCGGAAGTATAATTGACTATATAAATTCCATTCTTCAGCCTGGTATAAAACTCGTGGTAGCCAGCCTCAAATATCTTCTCAACGAAAAGGGTCTGTCCTGCCAGGTTATATACTGTTATGGTACCGGATTCCCCTTCAAGTCTTCCGATTAATGCAATAAGGATCCCTTTTGTACTATATATGCTGAAAAGATCAGGGTTAAGTGGATCGTCGGGAATATCGGTGCTTATCTCTTTCATGTTGAGGTAAAACCTGTTAATATACTCCCCGGCCGACAGGGAAACCATATATTCTTTATCCGGCAGCAGATCCTGTTCTGTACCTGCGACAAGATCGGTGAGATAAATCCTTTTTCCCTTCAGTGAATTGTCGATATCCTGAATCTTAAAAACAATACTCCCGGTCCTGTTAAGTTTAAGTCCCAGGGGTATTGTGGCTGAATCGCTGGCCATTTCAGGTAAAGCACTGATGGACAGCTTTGAACCATCAGGAGCTATCGCATAAAGGTTAGGTACTTTCAGGTCGGTATTATATAATTTCAGGGCGTCAAGCCGGCTGTCAAAGCCGGGGGTGGCCTTCTGGTCAAAATAGATCACCAGAGGATCAATGGAACCTGCATCGTCAGAAAACTTTGCTGACATTCTCAGGTAGGGCAGGGCAGAGCTGCCTGACGATTTGGTGTAGGAGTGGGAAAGATCCGTTATTCTGACGCTGTTGTCAACACCAAGTGTCCCTGTTACCGGCCAGGTTCCGTCGGTCACATGCACAAAAAAGCCCTGCATGGATGGGATGATGTTACTGACTATGTTGTCGCTCGAGGTTCCATTTATGTATGATTGGTATGTGCCAACATATTGGTCTGTGGTACTTGCCCTGAAATAGTAGATTGCATCGTCAATGTTTGTTTTTGTCCAGCCGGCTTCATCCCAGTCGACAGGTGACGGGTATGGATTTCCGGTGAGGTTGAATCCTTTGGTGTAGATCTGGTTATGATTGTAAAGAGTTAAAGATAAGGGACCATTGTTGACTACCCCGGTCACATCTACTGTTTTTTCTGCCGGGGATGATCCGAAATTGACCGCATAACCAGACATTTGACCCAGGACATTTGCCGGCAGGTTATAGTTGACCCATCCTGTGGCAGGAATACCGGAGATATTCCTGTTTTCATCGTACCGGTAAAGCGCGGTGATTGCTTCATTTGTAAACTCACTTACTTTGGCGCCGTTGAATGGTGAGCTGAAATATTTGTATCCGAATCCTGACGGCAGGTAACGTTGCATTGTTACATTTCCCGAAACTGACCCGGTTCCCGAACCATCTATCAGGGCTGTCTGTGCAGCGGTGGATAGCAGGGTCAGAAATCCGTCGGAGCCCAGGTTCCCGTTAAGTACCGTCACGATCCCCGTGACATTAAGAGTACCGAGCAGATTTACTCCTGTGCTGTTATTGATTATCAGATCTTTAATTGTATTGTTTTCAAAAATACCGCTATTGACCAATTGCACTGCAGAACCACTGAACTCCACGGTGCCATCGGTTGCCGTGAATGTCCCGGCATTTGTTACAGAGCCGGCTATCTGAATTTTATTTCCGGAAACAATAAGTGAAGCGCCATTATCAATTATAAGATCTTTGACAGCACCTGCGGCGCCTGAACTGATAACAGGCTTATTGATAGTGTTTGGGATCTGTACCGGAGTTGTAAGATCAGGGATAAATCCGCACGACCAGTTTGCCGTGGCATTCCAATCGGTACCCGATGCTCCGGTCCAGGTATTGGATCCGTAAAGAGTTACCGGGCTTGTTGCAGTTACAATGCCGCAACCACCTGTTGCCGGAATAGTATTTGTTACAATATAGGTTCCCGGGGTAGTGGCAGCCAGATCGATCTGCCCTGTTGAGGTACTGATGAAGACCAGTCCCGGTGTTGATGAAAAAGTTCCTGCTATACCGCCGCCACTGAAAGTTGGCAAAGGATCAGCCGCATTCAGACAATATGGAGAGCCGGTATAGCTGAAAGTGGCAACAGGACGCAAAGTGACAGTTACCTGTCTGCAACCTCCGGCCCATGTTGCTGCTCCGCATAACGGAACTCCTGTCGGTGTTACCATAACAGCATAAGAACCGGAAGCTGCAAGTGCCGGTGGTGTATAATTATCTGATGTAGCCAGGGCGACGGGTGTCCATCCTGCAGGAATAATTGTACCTGACGGGCAGGTACCCGGCAGGCCGGAAAAGGTATACCACTGGTAGGTAAAAGTGCCTGTCCCGCCCGAAGGAACAGTCGAAAATGAGATATTGGACGGTATGTCTCCGCTGCAGATTGTCTGGTCGCCGGTTGCAAGAGTACCATAGCTCAGAGCTGACAGGGTATTCACCGTAAATGTGAGTGCCGGATTGCTCAGCTGTGTGTTGCAGCTGAAAGGGGGAAGTGTATATGCGTAAATGTTGAAGGTTGTATTCGCTGTAATGGCGGCGGTAGTGAGTGTTATGGTACCACCGTTGCCGCTGACTGCTGCACCGGTAAATGAATTATCGGAATTCAGTCTTATCTGATATCTGACCCCGTTCTGAGAGTTGCTGATTGTAACGGCAGCAGTGGAACCATTACAAACTGCAGACGGTGCCGAAAACGATGGGATGATAGCCGAAGGCTGCAATCCTATATCAACAGCCAGGCTGGCATTGGTGAATATCCCGGGTATTCCGCTCGAAGTTACATGCTCTTGTACGTTGACACTATTCCCTGTCAATGGTCCGTTCCATGTTATTGTTATACTGCTGGTTCCTGCTCCTGAAGTAATAGTACCGGCACCTGCAGGTGAAATGGTCCAGGTATAATCATGACCTGCCACGGCAGGAGTCGAATAGGTCTGCCCGGCGGAGCCTGCACAGACGTATTGATTACCTGAAATAACAGGAGTGGGAGTGGCGCTTGTAGTGACCTGAATGCTGTTATTCACCTGACATCCGTTAGCAGCGGTTTTTACCAGGCTGATCGTATACGGGCCCGGTGTGCCGGCGCCCCAGGTCACAGTGTAGCTGGAGGAATTGCCTGTCAGTGGAGTACCGTTTGCACTTAAACTCCACAGGTAGGTAGCTGCATCCGTAGTAGTTGAATATGTTACTACCTCACCCGTCCCTACCAGAGTTTTACCGGAAATTGTATTTGTCGGAACCGGATTTACAGTTATTGCTACAGTTGTCACAAAATCTGAGGTGCCCGGCGTTCCTGCCTGATCGTTAATACCTGTGATATTAAAGTTAAATATTGAGGGTGTTGATATTGGCTGAGTGATTCCCGGGGAATCGGATGTCAGCACTATGGAGAGGGGTGATGAAGCAATATTATTCAGGGTTGTGTAAACGCTGCCCAGCCTGTAGGTAAGCGACCAGGGAGGTGTACCCGTCAGTGCTACTATGACAGTGGCGGATGAGGTTCCGTCGTTGCATATTGTTGCTGCCAGGGAACTGGTTATAGTTGCAGTTGGTAATCCCTCGTCTCCGATTGTCAGGTAATGCAGGTCTGTTCCCGGGGTCAGGCTGATAATGTTGTCTGTGGCAACAGTTCCGGAGACATCGCTTATATCATCCAGGATTTTTCCCCTGTATTCCCATTGTGCAGAAGGAGAACCGGAAGGATTCCACTCCACAACCCTTATCTTACTCCGTGTAGAGGGGGTTGATCCTGCATAGCCACTGGCGGCATCCCAGCGTAATTTAACGTTCGCTGAACCGCCTGATGTCCCGATGACTCTCCAGTACTCGTTATTGCTCACATGGCTTACCGGTGGTTTTTTTATCGTAATGTTATATGGAGGAGTGTCATTAAAGTATTCGACTTCCCATATACCGGCTGAGACTATATCTGAAAGTAGTATGCTGCCATATCTTGTGAAGGGTTCTGATTTCCCCACTGGGAAAATAAAATATGAACCGTTGCTTATCTGCTTGCGAAGGGGGCCATTGATAAAAGCAGAGGGTGACCCGCCAGAAATTGCAGAAGTGCCTGCACTTGTCAGTGTAAGAGAATTTGTGCTGTTGGTCGTTATTGTTCCGCTATTAAGGGTCAGGATATCTGCTACCTGGATCCTGCCTCCACCGGCAAGCACGAGTCCGGCGCTGTTGTTCAAAGTCAGATCATAAAAACTTTCAGTAACCGGGTTGGCCACGGTGAGCAGCTGATTTGAATCTCCATCAAAGCTTACCACTCCTGTACCGGGAACAAATCCCGGTACTGTTGCATTATTATCAGTCCAGTTCTGAAGGATATAAAGGATTTTATTAAAGAGAGTATTGTTTAACCTCGCTCCGTTGTTGATGGTGAGACTTCCATTAATTTTCAGGTTATCAGCACTCATATATTTTACACCGGTTCCGGAAAGGATAAGATTCTGATATGGTTTATATATATTACCAGGCTTTAGGGGAAGGGTGGCATTTGTTGCACCATAAAGTTCTACTGTAGTTCCGGGGGAAGCCAAAAAAGGATCGTAATTGCCTCCGGGAAACAGGAACATGCCGGAAGTGGTTGACTGAATCATCATCTTACCTGTGCCGGCATGAAGTGTATCGATGATATATCCAAGATTATGAAAAGATGTTACACCCAGGTCAAGTGTTCCTTCTATGTTTACAGAATATGTAAAAGCACTATTAATATTCATTGTTATAATGTGACCCGGCTGAATGAAAACCGGATTTCCATTTGGAAAATAACCACATGGCGGGTTGGTCGGCAGATCTTCAGCCCAGGCAGTACCATCATTCCAGTTACCTGATTTCAGGCTGTATAGTTTATGCATATTGGTAAAATTTGCCAGATAGCCGGCAGTATATTCGCCCGAGGGCAAATTGGACCCGTCAATTGTAATCGTGTGAGTCGAAGTATTAATTACAGAAGTTCCATAATCTATCCAACTGAAATCGCGGTAAAGCGCCCCATGATAATTGCTTTCCACGCCTTTGACATCGCCGCTGACATACTGGTAAACCTGTGATGAAGATGTGAGACTGTTAAAACCTGTGGTCTGAACTTTCCAGTAATAATTCAACTGGTCGTTAGTGGGAGTATTATCAGCCGGATGTGCCAGGGCAACCGGAACAACGTTAATGGAACCTGCATCCCCGGATGTAAATGTATATATTACCGGGCAGTATCTGTTTCTTGAGCCGACAGGAAAAACAAAACCCGTGGCAGATCCTGAAAAATATTTCACAACACCTTCATCGCTCAGGACTCCGTTTGACAGGATCATGTGTTTTGCATTGAAGGGTCCGGCAAATGAGGCATTCACATCTATAATAAGTTTGTAATCATCAATATATAAGGAACCTAATGCGAGGTTTAGCTGACCTGTTATACGAGTATTATCTACCATGTTCACACCGGTGGCATTGCTTATCGTAATATTGCCAAAAGTGCCGCTGCCGCTGCCTGAAATTGTCTGGATATTACCACTGGCTAAAACAATTCCTCCACCCGGAGATGAAGGACTTGTATGAACGGCAGAGTTACTGATATCTCCCGTTACAGTAATTGTATTTCCGGCATCAGATAATGTCCCGGAGGCAAGAATAAGATTATTATTTACCCTGATATTGCTGTTAAGGGCCAGGGCAACCGTTGGGTTAGTTGCAGGGGAACCGATGACCAGGTTGGCGAAATTGGTAAGATTGCTTCCGGTACCGGTCACCGTGCCGGTCCCGGAAAGCGTTGTCGTTTGAGTGCTGGCATCAGATCCTGCCTGGTAACCACCGCTTGCTGCACCAACATTGGCTGATAAATTATAGTTTGTAAGACTTCCGCCAATAGTAACATCAAGTTCATTTGCCTTGAAAACAGACCCGGTTCCGGCAACACCATTACCATTGATTGAAAGGTTATTCAGAACCGAAAGCGTATTTACGGCAAGACTTGCTGTCTTGTTCTGTACAGTTCCATCCACAGTCAGGTTCCACAAAGGTGCTGAAGCGTTAAGGTCAAAGACCTGAGAAGCAGGCGTTGCCGCATCTCCGATAATAAGTGTATGTCCGCCATTGGAACCGTTAACAGTTGAACTCTGGGGAGTTAACAAAATATCGGCATACGCTGTACTTCCGGCTTTTTCAACAATCAGGTTACCTCCCGATAAATTGATCATGCTTCCGGTATTTACTACCTCGAACACTCCCCTCGAAGCGTTTAAGTTATTTCCTTTTACTGTAATTGTACCGCCTGACTGAGTAAACCACAGCGACCCAAGAGTATTTGTTGTATTTCTGCGTATCTGACCATCGACATTCAGGGAACCACCTGAAATATTAATTTCAGGATTTCCTGCGGCGGCATATTCTATATCATTATTTGAGCCTCCTCCATTACCAATATTTACAATTCCGGTATTCATCACTTCCAGACGGCCCTGAAGAATCAGGTCAGCTGCGTTATTGTTTGCAGCGCCGATATTGATTGTCCCTGCATTGGCGGACAGACAACCAGAGATGGGGATTGTAAAAGGGTTGGATGTTGTAAGTGTTATCGTAAGGGGAGCGGATAAGCGAAACGTGCCATTGTTAATAGTAAGTGACGTTGCCAGTGAAGTATTCAGCGAAAATGCATTTACGGTCGCCTCCAGGATGGAATTTCTGTCTATACCTTTATTCACGGTTAATATATTAAAATCTGTGCGGACAGCCGTAGTTCCTTTGATTTGTTTGTTTTCGGAACCTGTGAAGGTGACGTTACAAATCTGGGATGCTCCTGCAATCATGTCGAATATTCCGTTATTTGTAAGGTCACCCTGAATTGTGAGCGTATTGGTCGCGGCAAGGGTAGCTGCCACATCAAAAATTGCCCCGCCTGCAATGCTTACATCGCCGTTAACCACGATGTTCTGAGCTGTACTGCCCCCGTTCGTATATTGCAGGTTACCATTGTTTACAATCAGGTTCCCGTTAACTGTCACGGTGCGTGAAGTGTTCTGATTGTTAAGCTGCGCGATGCCGGTAGCGCTGGTGCCGGAAACGCTTACTTTAAAATCATTATAAATTGTAAGGTTAATATTGGGAAGTGTAATATTTTTTCCCGACGCGGGGGAAAGAGTCAGGTTGCAGTAATTTGTAAGGTTAGTTAATGTTGAACCGGCCAGATAGGTAGTGGGTATGATAAAAGCAGCTCCAATATCGGAGGGAGCTGTTTCAGTATAATATTCAATAGTACCTCCATCCGGACCCAGGAAGAAACCGAAATCCCCGGAAGGGAAGATGCCTGAAGCCAATCGTATGGTACCTGTCCCTTTGACCCTCAGATCAGGCAGTACAACAAAATTATGACCTGTCGTGGTTTTCAGGTCCAATGTTGAACCTCCGGTTATCTGCAATGTACCGGAAGATTTTCCATTGTTGGAAATTGTCACAATATGGTTATTGGTTAATCCGTCACCTATCACCACTGCATCGCTGATTCCAGGGAGAGTTGCTGCATCGGGGCTACCGGGGTTATTACTGACATTGGACCAGGTACCCGGAGTGTCCCAGTCACCGGAACGGTGGCTGTAAAACACTTTAACTCCCCCGACTCCCTGAGGTGTACCGGCAGTATAGTCACCATCAAGGATATCAATATCAGGGAAAAGAATGTTCCTGTTAATTTTATCAACCTGTGCAACCTCACCCCGCGTCCAGGTATAAGGATTAAAAACTGCGGGTACATAACCATTGATTTGTGGTCCGGCATCCGCGGCAACATATTTAAAGGTGTTGGAAACTGATCCCGGCTGAATGCCTGAAATCGAGTTACTGATTACTTTCCAGTAATAGGCCATGACCTCAAAGCCCTGAACTGCAAGAGGGTGAACACCCGAAACAGGTTTTACAGTAACATCTCCCCATGTTGCAGGCGCCTGGGAAATAGAAATTGTAGCAGGATGATAATCCGTCCCGGAGCCTAAAGGATAAAGGAATGACCCGGTGGCATTGAATGTTTTTGTCAATCCTCCGTCACTTTGTTCGCCGGAGGTAGTTATCATCTTCGTATTTCCGAATGTGGTGGGAGCCGGAGTCCCGGTTAATACATCATAGATATTACTACCGGCTGAAAGAGCCAGGTTATATTTGTTGATATCGAGAATCCCGCCCGCCAGCCTCAGGTTTCCGGTAACGGACTGATTGCATGATAATGTTGCTGTGCCCGATGTTTTGTTCACGGCAAAATTTCCAAACAGGCCGTTACCCGACCCGCCTATGATCTGCGCAGCTGTCCCGTTTAAAATAATGCGGCCGTTTGCCTGGCTCGTGTGTACACCGGAATTTGTAATGTTGCCTGCAACACTTATTATATTTCCCTGGTCATTCAGAAAGCATGAAGGGTTGATTGTAAGTGCTCCTCTTATTGTAAGGTTATTTGTAATATTCGTGTTGCTGGCATTTTCCAGGGCAAAATTATTCAGGCCGGTCGTTATTGTACCTCCATTTGAAAAGACCTGACCACCACTGCCATTAAATGTTGTCGTATTATTACCCGGTGTATAAGTTCCTGTTAAATTAAAATTATGTCCGACAAAAAGATTTATAGTATTTGTATTCAAATCCAACACGGAACTGGATCCGATTGTCAGATCGTTCAGGATTGTCAGGGGCGACGGGGCAGACCATTGAACCGTCACTGTACCGGAACCTGTCTGGTTTGTAAGGTTCATATCGTAAAAAGGGACCGATGAAATAGCGGTATAGGCAGTTCCGGAGGCCGGAAGGTTCAGATTTACAGCTCCGCCCGTGACCTGATAATTTCCTGTCTGTGCGGCAATATTCATAAGCTGGTAGTTTGTACCGCCTCCATTACTTGAGAAGTTCAGTGTTCCCCCGCTCATAACAAATACCGAATTGGCGCTGCTCAGACCAAGCATAGGGCCTGCATGGTACTCACCCTGAAGCCTGATATTTACAGTGCCACCTGTCTGGGTATAACTTGCTATGTTTGTGGCGCCCGTGGCTGACCAGGTCTGGCTTACATCCAGTATACCACTTCCCTCAATTAATATGGATGGGGCTCCATATTGCATTAATACCAATCCTGCGGCATCTCCGGTTGAAAACTGTCCTGAGCTGATGCGCAAAGCACCATAAAGGGTTGCGGCCTGATAGCCTGTCCCGTTAATTCCTGAAACCGTAGAGGACACATTTGCCCCGTTAATCCATAAACCGGCTGTTGGCAGCAGATTGAAGTCTTCACCACCTTCTGTCAGGGAAGGTATATTAATATTAACATTCAGCTTCAGGGTGCCAAAATTAATGAACAGGGCTTTATAGTAGACCCCGTAGCCATAGTCGCCTACAGAACCTCCGCCTGCATTATTATTTCCCTGGTTATTTGGCCCGTAGAGAGCGAAATTACTTGTACCGGAAGAGATTACCTCCAGTTTATTGGTCTGATCTGTTCCTTTCTGAACAACCAATCTGAAGAAATCAGTAAGCCCGTTACAGGTCAGTGTGTTGTCGGTAGCGCCCATGAAAAATACCTGTACATCGCCGTAGTTTGTTCCGCCATATGCCGTAACCCCGAGGGTGTAGTATGCATTATTAAAAGGAGATGGCAGCCCTGTGAATCTTACAGTACCGTTGTTTGTAAAATCACCATAAACAGAGAGGCTGTGAACGGGGAATGTGGATGTGGTATTATTTGGATTAGGCAATGCATGGGAGGAGGCAAAATTGTTTACCCTGATGTTACAACCTGTACCTATAGAAATGTTGCCGTTGACAACCATATTTATGAGATTATCAGATGGCGTCGAATTGCCGAAATAAAAGGTGAGGCTTCCTGAGGCATTATTCTTAAGGTCAAAATTTCCGTTCAGGGTATAGTTTACGGGATTAGTGACGTTATTCAGAAATACGGAAGTTGCACCGGCAGTATAGTTTGAGATGATCAGGTTGTTATATGTCAGCTGCGTGCTGCTGATCCCGGCATTGTTAAGATTGTAGTATTCAACAGTTCCTCCGTCGGGAGCTACGAAACCGGTATAGAGTCCTCCGGGAAAGGTGCCTGAAGAGAGTTTCAGGGTGCCCTGGCCGCTTACTGTTCCGAAATTATGGGAGTTTGTAGCCTGTAAATCGAGGTTCCCTCCGAGCTTTAAATCCAAAGAAAGACTGCTCTTGCTGTTCTGACCTATTGTTACCGTTCTTCCGTTCAGTATAACCACATTGTCAGCAGCACCGGGAACCGCCGCTCCGATCCACAGGGAACCGGAGGGGTCTATGGTCCAGGTGCCTGTTGAGTTCCAGTCGCCTGACTGGTAAGAATAATATGTCGTCACCAGGCTGGTTCCGATTGCAAAGTATGCCGGTAAAGATGCATTTGTTACGGGTGAACCTGTTGTAATTGATGTACCGATATTCGTACCGCCGACTGATACATAATTGCCTGATTGTACAGAAGACTGGCCAATCACACTGCTGAAATTTAAACCGCTTTCGGTCAGTCTCACACTCGCGCCTGTAAAATTTCCACTTGATCTTTGAACATACCAGTTTCGCGGAGCTACCGATGTTATTGTAGTCTCGTCGGATGTAAGAGCGCCTGTCGCGCTCTGGGATACCAGAATTACAGGAGCGGTCGCACCGGTAGTAATATTTAAGAGCTCCAGCGGACGATAATCTGCCCCGGTCCCGACGGGAAACAGATAGGGAGTCCCGTAATTGGTCAGGCCGGCAATTAATGTCCGTGCAAGTGGACCGTTAATAAAACTGGTTGCTGAAGCGCCGCCTATACTCCCGGCTGCGGTATTTGTAATTGTCAGTAAATTTGTTGAAGTAGTATTGAGTATGCCGTCGGTGAATGTAAGCGTGCCGGACGACAGGGGAGCGGTAAGCGTGACGCCGTTTGGATTACTTACTGTCAGGTTATTCAGGGTCGCGACACTCAGTGGTACGGTAATCCCGCCTGAAGATCCTCCAAACACCAGGGTTGATGAAGCTGTCGTGACAAGATTATTTGGTGAACCTGCAATGGGAGGACCGTTCAGCGTCAGAGTATTGGCCGCGACTGCCAGAGAACCTGCGCTTAAGGTAAGTGTCCCTTCAACGGTTGCAGCCCCTGCCAGGGTTTTAGTGGCGGAACCGGAAATGTTAAGATTATTGTAGATGACTCCGGCCACATTTTGCGCGCCATTCGCGTTGTAAGTAACTGATCCGGTGCCGCAAAGAAATGAGCCTCCTGTAAACGTACCATTATTGCCGATTATCAGCAGGCCCGAGCCCCCGATGAGTGTTCCGCTGGTATTTGTCCATGAACCTGTAAGCGTATGTGTCAGTCCTGTTCCCAGGTCAAGTGTACCTCCGTTACCGTTAATTGTCAGGCCATTTGCATTCACGTTTCCGGTGAGTGTTGCAATACCCCCGGTTTTAGTCATTGAAACTGTTCCGGTAGTGGTAAATCCGCCGATGCTCTGGGTAGCCGCAGCAGAGGTAATTATAACCGGTGAAGCGTTTGCGATCAGGGTTCCGCCATTAATAAAGTCTCCCCCGAATGTCAGCCCGTAATTATTGGCTGCACTTGTATTCAGTGCAGACCCGGCATCTATGTTAAGTGGAATGTCCTGATTAAAAACCTTTGCAGCATTCAGCGTTATGACGCCGGTATTTTTTACTACGACACCACCGGTTGCAGCAAAAGTGTTCAGCCATTCCGGGCCGGCCGTTCTCGCGGAGGCTGTATTATACTGGAGGGTCGCGGAAGCGCCATAGGTGGGCGCTGCCGAGGCTGTTGCCGTACCTTCCATTGACAGGAGATTATTAACGGTGCCGCCGGAAATTGTTTTTGCCCCGCCTCCTGAAAGGGTAAGGTTATAATAGGTAAATGCCGATACAGTTTGTGCCCCGGAAGAATTGTAGTCAACAGTACCTGAAGTTGGCGCGGAAGTACCGCCTCCCGCAGCGCTTGTTATGTATCCGTTCACTGTGAAGCCGCCCGCTATTTCCAGCGTACCCGTACCTGAAAACAGAATGTAATTTCTGCGTGCATCTGCCGCATTCATCACTATATTACCGGTAACCGTAGCAGTACCTGAGGTAATTTCGAGGAACGCATCCTGGGTATTTCCACCGGAATTGGTTGTAAGTGATGCTGTTGTGAAATTTCCCGCCACCTGGATATACTTATAGTCTGCATTACTGTTAGAGGTAATAACAGTAGCTCCGCCGACGGTTAATGAATTATTTAAGGTAATAATAACCG
>VFSW01001049.1_pt1 | contig 41206 bp, 39 predicted proteins | sample 5358111 | NCBI WGS metagenome assembly VFSW01 (sample SAMN11554181, study PRJNA540505) | mine drainage metagenome | isolation source: sediment from site ElyBrook_90M | place: USA: Ely Copper Mine, Vershire, VT | collected 2017
CCATCCTGGCCCTCAAGAGGCCGTTTCAGATAGTGGGGCTGGGTCCATCTCATCAGTAATAGCTCGAACCGCCATGGTTCTGCCCCAAAGAGGATTGTCTCTGCGACGATTTATTCCACAGTGTTCAAAGCCTGTACGAACATTGCGAACGTTTTCACATTGGTTGGCTTTGAGACTGACCCACCTAACGTAAGTTCCTTACCACTCGCCTAAATCGAGGCGCTCAGATAGCTTTCTGGTGATTAAGTTATGGACCGGAGATTCTGGTGGCCCACAAAATGAAAGTCGTTATTCTCGGGGCGAATGGCACCATGGGAGCCCCAGCAGGCGCGGTTTTTGCCAGCGCGGGCTTCGATGTCGTTATGCTCGCGCGCGATCTCGAGAAGGCTCAGACCGCGGTTGGCGGCGCACAAACCGCCGCACGTGCCGAAGCGGTCGCCGAACTCGTCAAGCATGGCACCTACGATCGCGACCTCGAGCGCACCGTCGCAGACGCGGATTTAATTTTCGAATCGCTCGCCGAGGACTTGAATCTCAAGAAGACTTTCTTCGAGCGGGTGGATAAATGCCGCCGGCCCGATTCGATCGTGGCAACCGGCTCCTCGGGATTATCTATCGCCGAAATGGCGCGCGGACGCTCCGATTCCTTTCGCCAACATTTTCTCGGCATCCATCTGTTCAACCCACCGCAGGTGATCGTGGGCGCCGAAGTGATACCCCAGGAGGCTACCGATCCGAAGGTGACTGCGAACGCCTGCGAGATGCTCGCGCATCGGCTCGGGCGCAAAGTCATCGTGACAAGAGATCGGCCTGCGTTCGTCGGCAACCGGGTCGGTTTCAAGGTGCTCAACGAATGCGCGGAACTGAGCGAGGAGCATGGCGCCGCGTTTATCGACTATGTCGTCGGACCACATACCGGGCGCGCGATGGCACCGCTCGCCACCATCGACCTGGTGGGATGGGACGTGCACAAGGCGATCGTCGACAACGTGTACGCCAACACCGAGGACGAGGCGCATGCGTCATTTCGGCTGCCGGCTTTCATGGAACGCGGCGTCAAGGAAGGCAGGCTGGGAGACAAAACCCCCAAGGAAGGCGGCTTCTACCGCAAGGATGGCAAGGCGACCCTGGTGCTCGATCCGAAGACCGGAAGCTATCAGCCGCTGGAAAAACCGCGCTCAATTCCGTTCGTGGAAAAGATGAAGCAGTTCAATCGTGAAGGCCGCTATCAACAGGCATTCGAGGTTTTCGCCGAGGCGCGCGGCCCCGAAGCCGACCTCGCGCGAAGGGTGATCCTCGGCTACGTCAGCTACGCCCTCAATCGGGTTGGCGAGGTTGCGCAATCGGCCGCCGATGTCGATACCATCATGTCGTTTGGTTTCAACTGGGCTCCGCCATGCGCGCTAGTCGATCTGATCGGTCTCAAACACATCGTTCCGATGTTCGCGCGCTACAATCTCAAAGTGCCGCCGGTAGTTGAAAAAGCTGCCGCCAATGGTGGTAAACTCTATCGAGGTGGGATGCTCGATTACGGGCGCACGCTAGTTGGTTAGATTTAAGAGGAACTAAAGCTTTGAACGAGGCCCGAAGGGGGCGCGCAGCGCCGCGCCGCAGGCGTACGCGAAGCCGATTCGGGCTGTCTGAGGGCCGAATCGAAATTGAAATGACACGGAGCAAAGCGGAGTCGAGGGAAAATTAAAATGTCAAAATCATCGGCACCGGTTTATGTTTTGGGTGGAGCGCAAACCGACTTCGCCCGCAATTGGACCAAGGAAGGAAAACATTTTGTAGGCCCGATGCGCGAGGCCGTCCTGGGCGCACTCGAAGCCACTAAAATCGAGCCCAAGGAAGTGGAGACCGCGCACGTCGGCAACTTCGCCGCTGAGCTTTATGCTCATCAGGGGCACATCGGCGCGTTTTTCCTCGAAGTCGACCCTGCCTTCTACGGGCTCCCGACCAGCCGTCATGAAGCCGCATGCGCTTCCGGCTCGATTGCTATTCTTGCGGCATCGGCGGAGATCGAGGCGGGCCGCTACGACCTCGCGTGCGTGGTCGGCATGGAGCAAATGAAGACCGTGGACTCCACCACCGGTGGCGATTTCCTCGGCACTGCGGCGTGGTATGAGAAGGAGGCCAAGGGCATCGAGTTTCCGTTCCCGAAACTGTTCGGGCGCCTCGGCGATGAATACGACAAGCGCTACGGACTCAAGGACGAGCACCTCGCGCACATCTCGGCGGTGAACTATTCGAACGCCAAGCGTAACCCCCTCGCGCAGACCCGCAACTGGTTCATGAATGAGAGCCATGCGCAGAAGGAATCGAAGTTCAACCAGGTCATCGGCGGACGCATCAAGGTGAGCGACTGCTCGCAGGTCACCGATGGTTCGGCGGCGATCTTCCTCGCCTCGGAAAAGTTCGCGACCGAATGGGCGAAGCGCAATGGCAAGCAGCTCGCCGACCTTCCGCGCATCCTCGGATGGGGCCATCATACGGCGCCGCTCGAGTTCGACGTGAAGATGTCGGAGAGCTACGAAAATCAGTACGTCCTGCCGCATACGCGCCAGACCATCCTCGACGCGTTCAAGCGCGCGGGCGTCTCGGGGGTCGAGAAGATCAACGCCATCGAGACCCACGACTGCTTCACGACGTCGGAATACATGGCCATCGATCATTTCGGGATTACCAAGCCCGGGGAGTCGTGGAAGGCGGTCGAGGAAGGCGTCATCGAGATGGGCGGCAAGCTGCCGATTAATCCGAGCGGCGGGCTCATCGGCGCGGGTCATCCAGTCGGTGCGACCGGCGTCCGCCAGATGCTCGACCTCCACAAGCAGGTTACCGGCACGGCGGGTGAGTATCAGGTGGAGGGCGCGAAAACCACCGCGATGCTGAACATCGGTGGCAGCGGCACTACCAGCTGCGTCTTCGTCGTCGGCAAGTAGAGCAAATCGAATCGTGATAGAACGGCGGCCCGCATCGGGTCGCCGTTTTTTCTCAAACACACCTGAGCTGTATAAAATTGTATCGCCCCATCGGTACACAATGTGTTTCCCGATGGTGCAAGGTTGCCACTCCCCGGTAGCGATGCTGCGCCATACTGCCGCGTTAGCGCATTCAAACCAAAATGAGTCTTGGAACAAGGGTTGCTCTACCAACCCGCGAACCGGTGCTAACTACCCGGTCGGTTTTATGCGGGGTACGTGGCTATGAACTGGGCCGAGGCAGCGATGGATGATGCCGTTGATTCAAGGCTGGCCGCATACAGATTTGTGACGGGCGCGCTTCGACGAATTCGGGTTCGCACGAAGCTGGAGCAGTTGATGTGGATGGAAGCGAGGTCGCCGCGCCCGGTCGTTCGCGAAATGGAGGAGAGGTGTTCGACTCGAGGGTGATGCGCCTCGCGCTCTCAAGTCACTGCCCCGCGAAGTTTCCAAAGTCTCGAAAGGTTCCCGTTACCCACCTTGCTTCTGGCCGGCTTGCGAGATCCACTCCAGCCGGCCAGAAAGCTTCCCCAACCGAGGCCGAGGTCATACCGCTGTTCCGCTAACGCGGTGTTTGTCATGGTGATGCCATGCCACCCACGGATGACACCTGCAAAATCATCGTCGGCGCTACCGCTCCAGATTTCTCTCTCCCCGATAGCACCGGAGCGCCACGTAGGCTCTCGGAGCTGACCCGCGACTCGATGTGCCTCGTCCTCTTCTATCGAGGACATTGGTGACCGTTCTGTCTCCGCCAGTTGGCGGACTATGCGAAGATTTACCAGGACTTTTGCCAAGCCGGAGCAGAGGTTGCCGCTATCTCAGTCGATCCGCCCGAGCGCTCGGCCGGGATGCGCAAGGATTTGTCGATACCCTTTCCGCTGCTCTCCGACAGCGACCGCCGGACGATCATCGAATGGGGCGTCCTCAACGCGAACGAAAAAGGCGGTATCGCGATTCCCGCGACTTTCCTCATCGATCGCGAGCGCAAGGTCCGCTTTGCATCGGTGGAGGACATGATGATGCGGGTCGAACCGACCGCGATGCTCGAGTTCATTCGCGCGATGCCGGCCGGGGATCCCGCGACTCCGCGCCCGCGTGGCGTGAATCCCGCCCTGATGTTCCTGCGCGCGATGGCCAACGGCTTCCGTTACGGCGTCAACGTGAAACGGAAATGAGGCAATTTCGTTTTCGTTATCGATGAACCATTGCCAACTCCGCCGGAGAGATGCTGGAGTGTCGTCGATGCGAAAATTGCTTGCGATAATTTGCCTACTGCTCCCGATTGCAGCCTGCACCAGCCCGATCGGTGAGAGTTCCCGTCCTTTGCCGGTGCACGTCGGCGGCGTGCAGATGCTCGCCATGACAACGCCGCGGGCGCTGCAAGCGGCAGTCACGCTTCATGACGGACGCGTCCTGATTTGCGGCGGCACCAGCAATGCCAACGTCGGCGGGGTGCTGGATAGCGCCGAGATCTTCGATCCCATCGCCGGAACTTTCACTCCCACGGGCTCGATGACGGTGGGGCGCCAGGGGCATACTGCGACGGTGCTCCCTCATGGCGAGGTGCTCATCACCGGCGGCACTCGCAACATCGGGTTCCGCGCGCAGTTGGCGAGCGCGGAAATCTACGATCCGAATTCCGGCACCTTTCATGCGGTCGGCTCGATGTCGACCCCGCGAGAGGGGCATACCGCGACCCTGCTCCGCGATGGGCGGGTGCTGATCGCGGGCGGCAGTCCCAATGGCATCCGCACCACCGCAACCGCAGAAATGTATAATCCTCGAACCCGCAGTTTCATCCAGATTGCGCCGATGGGAGTGCCGCGCGAAGTGCATACCGCGACGCTACTCAAAAATGGGAAGGTCCTCATCGCAGGCGGTGGGCGTGGCGGAATGCCCAACGGCTATATCGTTTATGATACCGCGGAGATCTTCGATCCTATCAGCAACACCTTCAGTACGATTCCCGCGCACATGCGGGTGGATCGGGTTGGACTCGAAGCGGCCCTGCTCGATGATGGCCGCGTGCTGCTGGCGGGTGGGAAATCGAGCAGAATCCAGGGACCATTCGGCGGCAACCTGATCTCCTTCGCGCCGCTCAATACCGCGGAGGTTTTCGATCCTGAGAGCAGCACGTTCCGCTCGGTCGGGCAGATGCAGCGACCCCATTACCTTGGCGTCGCCAACACGCTCGAGAATGGGAAGGTTCTCATCACCGGCGGATGGACCGCGATTGGCGGATTGATCGGCGGCGAGCGCGCTGCGGATTTGTTCGATCCCGAGCGCAACATTTTTTCCGGCGGCGGCGACCTCCATGTGGCGCGTCTCAATCAGACCTCGACGCTGTTGCCCAATGGCGACGTAATGGTGGCCGGCGGCCTTGACCGCGATGCTAACGTCACCGCGACGGTGGAATTCTTCGGGCCGCATCATGGCGATTTTATCCTCGCGCCCTCGACAACCCGCCCCATCTTGCGCGAGTAATGAGCGATGGCGAACGGACCCAAGCTCCCCGAATTTTCGCTTAAGGATTTAGCCGGCGCGGAACGCAGGTTTCCTTCCGGCAGGAATGTGCTGCTCTGTTTCGTCAAGGAAGATTGCGCAACCTGCCAGATGACCATGCCGATCATCGAGGCCGTACACGGTGCGTTCGCCTCGAAACTGGAAGTGGTTGCGATCGGGCAAGATGCCGAGGGCAACGCCAACCTGGTCGAGCAGCATCGGTTGAAGACGCCGATGCTCGACGACTCGGCGCTGAAGGTCTCGTTTGTCTACGACCTCGATACCGTGCCGACCATCATTCTCGCCGCGCCCGATGGTAGCGAAATGCGTCGCTTCGTTGGCTTCGACAAAACCGACTGGCAAGAAATGATTGCCGAGATGGCGCAGTTGTCGCATTCGCGCGCGCCCGCCATCGACTGGTCGAAGTACCCGCAGCAGCGCCCCGGATGCGGTTCCAAATCCGTCGAGCCGGAAATTGCCGAGCGAATGGAAGCGGAGGCGCGGGGCGAAAAGCTCACCGCGCGTCAAATCGAAATCGGTGAGCAGGATGAATTCGAGTTCATTTTCGAGCGCGGCCTCACCGATGGCCTGCCGGTGATTCCTCCCACGCCCGAACGCGTCAAGCGAATGCTCACCGGCACCAAACGCGACCCGCGCGAGGTCATCGCCGCGCTGCCACCGAATATGGGCCCCGCGACCATCGAGAAAATTGCCGCCAATGCCGTCATGGCCGGCTGCAAGCCTGAATATCTGCCGGTGGTTCTCGCCGCGATCGAGGCGGTTGCGACTCCGGAGTTCAACGCGCACGGAATCATGTCGACGACGTGGGGAGCGACGCCGGTTATCGTCGTCAGCGGACCAATCCGCGAGCGTATCGGCATGAACATGGGCATGATGGCGCTCGGCTACGGCCATCGCGCTAACGCCACCATCGGTCGCGCCGTGAAACTAACCTTGCGCAACGTCGGCGGCGCGAAGCCGGGCGATATCGAGCGCTCGACGCTGGGTTCGATTGGCAAATTCACCACCTGCTTCGCCGAATGGGAGGAGCGCAGCCCGTGGGAGCCGCTCCACGTTGAGCGCGGATTCAAGAAGCAAGAAAGCGTCGTGACGGTGTTTGGCCTCGAATCGAGTTCGCGGCAAATCGCCGACCAGACCTCGCGCACCGCGCACGCGCTATGCGGAAGCCTCGGCTTGGGCCTCGAGGCGTGTTGGCATCCTAAGCAACATGGCGCCGGCGAGGTGCTGCTGATCGTGTGCCCGGAGCATGCCGATACCATCGCACGCGAAAAATGGACCAAGGCGCAGGTTCGCGCGCGCATCCAGGAGATTACCTCGCGGCCGCTGCGTGAGCTGCTTCCCGATGCGGAAAGCGGCGAAGGGGTTCCGGCCAAGGCGCTCGGCTTCGCCAATCCTACACCCGAGCAGCTTGAGACCCGGATTCCGAAATTTCGCAAAGCGGAAAATATCAATATGATTGTGGCCGGCGGCGAGGCGGGGAAGTTCTCCGCCGTGTTCGCCGGATGGGTCAGCGGACCGATGGGCTCGAGCAGCGTCAGCCGGCGCATCGAGGAGGTATAGCGAATTATGCGTATTGTTGATCCTACTGATGAGCGAGTGCCGATTCGGCGCACGCTCGCGAAACGCAGCGGCGACATCAAAGGATCGGTCGCGCTGCTGGATATCTCCAAGCCGCGTGGCGATGTGCTCATCGAGCAAGTCGCGGCGCGTCTGCGCGAGGAGCTACCGGGGGTGGAAATTCGCCGCTATAAGAAACCCACCTTCACCAAACCCGCACCCGAAGAGCTGCGGCGTCAGATTGCCAAGGAGAGCGACTTCGTTATCGAAGCGCTAGCCGATTGAGGGTCATGTACAACGTGCAGTGTGCACGATTCAGTCTGGTTTGAAATAAACGGCAAGCCCTCAGTGATGGTGGCATCGAGCGCGTTCCAGGATGCCGCAGAGAAGCAGGCCGCCGCGCTGGGACTACCCGAAGTGAATCGCGTTTTCGTTCCGCATCCGATCCAGGACGCGACCGACGATGAGATGCGCGACAAAGCGGATGCGATTATCGATCAGTTGGTAGCGGCGCTGAAGAAGTGAATCCATGCCTACAGCCGGCGGCATCGATGCCGCCGGCCGTTTGACATCGTTACTTTATGCCGAAGGCCTTTTTCTCCTGGTCAATTGCGCTCTTGAATGACGGGCGGCTGAGGATGCGATTCACGTAAGCCGCCAGCTTGGGCCAGCGCTTCGCATCGACGCCGTAGCCGGCGAAACCGTAGTTCACGAAGATCGTCGCGACGCCGATGTCGGCGACGGTAAACTTGTTCGCGACCAGATATTCCTTGTCGCCGATCTCGCCCTCGAGATAATCCAACATCGGAGGAACCTCGTTGTCGACAACCTTCTGAATCTCGGCCAGGTTCGGCTCCTGCTTGAAAAACCGCGGCGCGATCACTTTAGGAAAAAATACCTTCGCGCCCATCACCGGCGCGAGGCCGCCGTCGCCAAACTCCTCAAACCAGAGCGCCCGCGCGTAGTCATACGCATCGGCAGGATATAGCGCCGGCTGCGGATGCGTCCGTTCCAGATACGCGATGATGACCGAGGAGTCCGCCAGCGTTTTGTCGCCGTCCTGATATGCGGGAATTTTCCCGAGCGGGCTAAGCTTGCGATATTCGGCGGACGCGCCGAACGGAATAACCTGCTCGTGCTCGAACGCGATTCCTTTCTCGGTGAGTGCGACGTAGACCTTGCGCACGAATGGCGAGCCGAAGGCTCCAAGTAGTTTTGGCATAACGGGTATCGATGCTCCTCGATGATGGTTTATACGGATGTCGAATGGAAAATGTGGATTCGACATTAAACCAATGCGCGCCGCGCTGGAATGACAGTTCTTTGCTGGACGGTTATATATAAGGTGCGTGATGGAGCCAGCCAGCAACCCGGAAATCGATCATTTGATCGCATCTCAACCGATTCCATCACGAATCACGCCCGCTCCGAAGCGAATTCTTATCAAGGCTGTCAACTGGCTCGGCGATGTGGTGATGAGCCTGCCCGCGATGCGGACCGTCCGCCGTGCTTTCCCCGAGGCGCACCTCGCCGTCCTCATCAAAAAGGAACTGGCGAGTTTCTTCGATGGCGCTAACTGGCTCGACGAGGTCATTCCCTATTCCGTCGCAGGCGGGCTGAGTGGACTCAACGATCGCCGCAAGATCGTCAGCGAGATTCGCTCGCGCCACTTCGATCTCGCGGTGCTGATGCCGAATAGTTTCGAATCCGCGTTATGGGTAACTGCGGCGGGAGTTCCTCGGCGCGCCGGCTACGCTCTCGACAAGCGCGGGGCGATGCTGACGCATAAGGCCGCGCCGCCGCGGGACGCCCTCGAGGGCCATCAGGTGCTCTACTGGCTTGAGATGGTTCGGGTGACCCTCGGCATCGAAGGCGCCCCCGACGACCTCGCGATATCTCCCGATGCTGTCCACGTCGCAACGATGCGCGAGTGGCTGGCAAAGCATCGACGCCGGCCGGACTCGCCGCTGATCGCCATCGCACCGGCGGCCGCATATGGACCCGCGAAGGAGTGGCCGCCGGCACAATTCGCCGCGGTCATCGATGCGCTGGCGGAACGCCTCGGCGCCGAATGCGTGCTGGTCGGAGCACCATCCGAGCGCGCCAAATGCGAGGAAGTCGCGGCGATGGCATCCGTGGGCGCGATAGTTTCGGCGGGGCAAACCAGCGTCGGCGAACTTATAGCTTTACTTTCGATTTCATCCGCGTTCGTTGGCAACGACTCAGGATGCATGCATCTTGCTGGCGCACTGGGGATACCAACCGTTGCGATTTTCGGCTCTACCAATCCGCTCCGCACCGGACCCCCGAAGTGCCATAGCCGGGTGATTTGGCATCACCTCGAATGCAGCCCGTGCCTCGCGCGCACCTGCCGCTTCGGCCATTACAATTGTCTGCGCGAAATTGAACCTAAAGAAACACTTGAAGCTTTGATGTCGTTGGGCGTGGGCGCCCTGAAGTGAAACTTAAAGAAATCGCAGCGAAATTGGGACGCGAGTTTCGCGGCAATGGCGAGGTCGATATCTTCATGCCCGCGCCAATCGAGGCCGCCGGGCCGGGCACTATCATCTTCGTCGCCAACGAAAAATATGCGCCGATGCTGGAGACAACGACCGCCTCATGCGTCATCGTTCCAGAACAGTTCGCCACGCGCGCCAAATGCCCGGTGCTCATCAGCCCCAACCCCTACTTCGATTTCTCCCGGGTGCTGGAGCTCTTCTTTCCCCCGCTCAAACCGCCCGCCGGAATCGATCCGAGCGCCCGCATCGCCTCCGATGCTGCCATCGGCGAGAACGCGTCCGTCGGGGCTTTCGCCGTCATCGGCAGCGGCGTGCGCATCGGTAAGAATGCGAGCATCCATCCGCATGCCGTGATTTATCCCAACGTGACGATCGGCGACGACTTCGCCTGCCATAGTCACGTCTCGATTCGCGAGGGCGTGTCGATCGGTAATCGCGTCACGCTGCTCAGCGGCGCAGTAATCGGCGCCGACGGTTTCGGCTTCGGCGAGAACGACGGCGGCCTGTTCAAGATTCCCCAGGTCGGCACCGTGGTCATTGAGGATGACGTCGAGATCGGCTCCAACTCAACCATCGATCGCGCGACGATTGGCGCGACGATTCTCCATCGCGGAGTGAAGCTCGACGACCAGGTGCATATCGGGCACAACTGCGAGATCGGGGAGTACACTCGCTTCTCTGCATTCGTGGGAATCGCGGGTTCAGTCAAAATCGGCAAATGGTGCCTGTTCGGTGGCAATGCCGGATGCGCGGATCATGTAAATATTGGAGACCGCGTGATGGTGGCGGCGAAATCCGGTATTCATACTGATATACCCGACGGTGGTGTGGTTGGCGGCTATCCTGCGGTGGACGCGCGGCTGTGGCGGCGCTATGCAATGGCGCTGCCGCGATTGCCGGAGTTAGTCCGGCGGATGCGGGCATTAGAGGATCGCGTCGAACGAGTTCTCAAAAGCTCAAGTTAAACTCGAAGATCATGAAGTTATCAAAAGCCATTATTTTGCTCGCGGCTCTCGCGATGGGTTCCACGCTTCTTTCCGGGTGCATCCTCATCCCAATCGCTGGTTTCGGATACACCGGCTACCAGTACAAAGAAAAGGAAGGCGTGTTCGCCCCCGGTCAGCCGCTGGGCGGCTCGGCTCCGGATGACAAAAGCGCCAGCAACGGTAAGTCCGCCAGTTCAACTTCCAAGCCGCCTCCCGCACCGGCCGACAACAGCATCGAGTGATTCGCGCTCGCGAGACCGGGAACCGGTAGCCTGGTTTTCTGTTACTTACTTTTCTATTCGCCGCCCACTGGGCCGCAAACGCAAACCCCGAGCCCGTTGCGATCTTGGCTTTGCATTGAGTCTCTAGAAAGGTTACTTCCGCGGAATCCGGCGCGCCTGAATCCGCGAGTGGCACTTCGGTGAGGCCAGTGTTCGCATCGAAAATAGTGACCGGTCCGATCCGGCCCGATCCCAGTATTACATTGTTGTGAGTGATATAGCCCCTCAATCCGCCGGTGGTGGGGTTGGTTGCTTTTCCCAACGCTGGATCGCAGCCGCCATGGCAACCGGAAGTGGTGGAGCACCTCGGGATGCCTTCCAGATTTCCCAGATGATTCTGATTCGACGAAATGATATCGATCAAACCGGCTTGATTGGTCGCAGCCGCGAATCTGGATGTCCCCCAATTAGCGGTCAAATCCTTTTGTACCGAGAGCGACAAAAGTTTGTCCGCTTGGAGTGGGCATCCGCAGCACTCGCCAAGATTCTCGTTATCGTCAAAAACGTAGATCATGGCGCACAGGGTGATCATGTCGTTTTCACCCAGGATGTTGATATTTCTTACTGGGTTGGTAAGCCGCACGAGGTTGTCGCCGTCGCCGGTGCCATTTTTGCTCGCGGGTTCACTCACGTCGTAGTAGCCGTTCAAGAAAATTCCGGAACAGGGCGAATCTCCCGTGCCCCCGCACACTTGAGCCATCGCCATCGTGGGAAGCGCGATCAATAGGAATCCCACGAGTGCAAATTGTGTTGCAGCCTCAGCCAGCGATCCGCGTTTTCTCATGCTCGTGCTCATAAGATCATCTCCTCGCAAACCCCGCAGGATGACCGCGGGCAAATAAATCGAGTTGTAGAAACCGATCGCGCAGTTTGGACAACCGGCAGCACTTAACCGCTTCTACTCGGCACCCGCCGGCCCACAGCTACAAGCTCCAGGACCGATCCCAAATCCGATAATCGCTCCACACTGGACTTCCAGATAGCCCAGTTCCGCGGAGCTCGATCACCGGAATCCGCGAGTGGAACCTCGGTGAGGTTGATACTTTGTCCGACTCTAAAGCCGAATAGCCCGGCATTGGATACCGCTAGCTGTTGGTTGTGCATCAGGTAGCCTTTCAAGTGAGGAGTGGGGACGATGGTGGGCAGGTTGGTCGGGTCGCAGCCGCCATTACAGCCCGATTGTTGAGGCGCAAGATATTGTCCCCGGCTCCGGAACTGCTGAGGACGGTGGCGCTATTTGCCATGGTTGCGATTGCGCTGGAACCTGTGGTGGGGCCCAGCCTGTTCCGGGACCTTCTTGAATGGTTACTACGACACAACTGCGCCGGCCGCTCAGACCATCGAGTGAACCGCGCAACCTGGTGCGAGAGAAATAGGTGAAAATGCGGCTGCTGGCCCCATACCGCGCGATCAGGGTATCAGCTTCCGGAGCTGCAATAATCAGTGCGGTGCACTGGTCGGCCCGCCATTGCAGGCCGAACTCTGCCACGCCGAGATGCTCTAAAATATGTTCCATGTGTTTTGACACGGTTCGCGAACTTATGCCCAAAATAATCCCCATCTCACGATTGGTCTTGCCGACTGCGACATAGCACCGCTGCCGCTGCGTTCGCACTCAAAGCCGCGACTGCCTGAGTTCTGATCCACCGGCAATCAAATACCAGGAGAAGGAGTAATCCGCGCACGGCTAGACTTGGGAACCGCTGCCCTTGTTTTCCTGTTACTTGATCATAGAGGATCAGCAAGGAGGCCTTGGGTGACTAATCTGCTATCGCGCCGCGCATTCGTGGTCGGTTCACTCACTGCCGCGGCTGCAATCATCATCGACAAGACTTTGCTGCGCGCGGCCGACGATTCGGCCGGGAGCGCGGCGGGCGAAATTCAAAAGGTCTCGATCGTCGAGTTCTCTAATGCGGGGCAAAAGAAAGGCGTCGTCACGACAGATAAAGTCGTGAAAACCAACGCCGAATGGCGGAAAATCCTCGACCCCGAGCAGTACAAAGTCACGCGCGAGGCCGGCACCGAACCGCCCTTCGCGAACAAGTACGACAAGTTGCATGAGAAGGGCGTCTATCGATGCATCTGCTGCGGGACCGCGCTTTTCAGCTCCGATACCAAGTTCGACTCCGGCACCGGATGGCCGAGTTTCTGGGCGCCCATCGCGCCCGAGAACATCGAGACCAAGACCGATCGCAGCCTATTCATGACGCGAACCGAGGTGCGGTGTAAACGATGCGACGCGCACCTCGGCCATGTCTTCGACGATGGGCCGCCGCCGACTGGTCTGCGCTACTGCATGAATTCCGCGGCGCTCGATTTCGTGAAGTCTGGCACCCCGGAGAAAACCTGACGCGTGGCGCAAGGTTTTCTCGCAGTAGTGAATCGGTGGTTAATCCACCGGCTACTTAAGGAAATCCGCGATCAGCTGATTGACCTTCGCCGGCACCTCCTGATGCACGAAGTGACCCGCGCCATCGATGATTTCGACTTTCAGCCCGCGCGGAAAATACGCCGCCATCCCTTCGATTAGTTCCGCACCGATGCATCCATCATTGCGGCCGTGAAGCATCATCGCCGGCACTTCGATCGGACGCGGCGCCGCCGGGGCAGCCTCGCCTGGTGCCGGCGGACGGAACAGCGGCCCCAGCGTCGCGCGATAGTAGCCGAGCGCAGCGGCCGTAGTTCCGGGTGCGCGGAAGCATCGCTTGAGCGCCTCCATATCGTCGGCCGCCCACTTCCATCCGGGCGACCAGTCGGCCCAAATCTTTTCCAGGAACGCGAAGTCATTCAGCGAGACCGCCATCTCGGCGATCGCGCTCTGAAAGAAGTACATGTACCAGGAGCGCTTCTGCTGGGCGTAGTTGGTCGCCAGCGACTGGAAGAACTGCGGCCCGTATGGAACCGCCGCCGTGATCAGCTTGCGAATCTTTTTCGGCGCGGCGACGGCTGCTTCGTACGCGGCAACTGCGCCCCAGTCATGGCCGAAGAGGATCGCATCGCTCGCACCGAACGCATCTATCAATGCGAGGGCGTCCTCGCCAAGCGCTGAAATGTCGTAACGTCCGTCGGCCGCAACGCCGGTCGGCGCGTATCCGCGCATGAATGGCGCGACGACGTGGAAGCCCTCATCCGCGAGCATCGGCATCTGATGGCGAAACGAATGCGCCGTGTCCGGGAATCCATGGAGGCATAGCACCAGCGGGCCGGTCCCCATTTCGAGGACATGAAAATCGATTCCCGACGCACGCACGACGCGGGTTTTCACTGCGGCCTGATCGGCCATCGGCTACCTCGCCTTCCCGGATTTGCCCGGCAGCGGTTTCGCGTCGACCAGCACAGCGACCAGCAGCGCGGGCTTGGTGCCACGATTCGACCAGGCATGATTGGTTCCGCGCTGGACGACGACATCGAACGGCTTAAGCGCAACCTCGCCCTTATCGAGGATCAGCGTTACTTCGCCTTCGAGCAGGATGACGTAGTCGATGGTGCGCGTGGTATGCATACCGGGACCGCGCGAGGTGTCGGGACGGCAATGCTCTCCGCCCATCGCCTTGAATCCGGCGGCGGTCGCCGCTTCGAGTTGGCTTGCCGAAAGGGTTTTGTTTTCCGGTTCCAGGGTGAAGAAGCGGCAGGCGCTTCCTCCATCGGGCGGCTCGAGAATTACCGGCCGCTTGGCGAGGTCGCCTTTGATGGAGTTGTCGGCGATCCCATCGGTGACCCAGACTTCGCCGAGCCCGCCGAGAATCGATCCCGGCGGCCCATCGATAGCGACCATTGATTTTCCATTCGCATCGAAACCGGTGACGACGCGGCGAGTTTTTTCGATCATATCAAGCCTCCAAAACTCGAATCTGAATGCACCGCTATCGCCCCTGTGCAGCGATTGCAAGGCGCGCTTTCGGGTCGTGGGCGAGTGCTGACTGACGGCGACTCATTGTGGACGATCAGGTATAATCGCGCGTCGCTCGCGGGCGTTTTTTCAAAAGGGCGAGAGAAGGGCTGCCTCGAACAGCGAGAATTACCAAACGAAGCCAAACTATCCTTATGAAATCAGCACTTTTCAAAAATGACATACTCGGATCGAGGCAAATTCGGTCAAAAAAAGCGGAAATTCGCGTGAATTCAGCGCTAGAGGCATTCCAAGCCAACGCCGCGCTGAATTTCGCAAAAACAAACCCACTTTAAGCCCGTAAATGCTGAACTATTTATGAATTGACTATACCGATGCCAAGTCGGCAGCAACTAATCGGCAACCGCCGCTACATCCTGCAGCGCCTGCGACGCGCGCTGGACGATCTCGTTCATCAGCTCTTCGGTCATCACGGTCGAAAGCGCAATCATCCCGCGCGGCGCGATGAAGAGGCCGTTGTTCAGCATCGCAAGATGGAACTCGCCAATCAGCTTGGCATCGTCGCGCGCGATGGTCGGGGCTGGCGGATCATTCAGGAAGAACACGTTCATCAGCGACCCGATGCGCCGCACCGAGAACGGCAACTCGACCGCCATCGCCGCCTGCTTGAGCTCGCGCGCGAGCCGGTCGCCGAGACGATCCATCTTGTCGATGCGCTCCTGCGTCAGCTCGCGCACCGAGACCGCGCCGGCGGCGCAGGTCAGCGGGTTTCCGTTGAAGGTTCCGGAATGCCACAGCGCGCCGCGATTGCGCGGATCGAGGCATGACATGATCGACTCGCTGCCGCCAATGGCGCCGACCGGAAGTCCACCGCCGATGATCTTTCCCATCATCGTAATATCGGGCCGCACATCGAAGAGCTGCTGCGCACCGCCGGTAGCCAGACGCAGAGTTATCACTTCATCGATCACGAGTACGGTGCCGACGCGTCGTGTGGCCTCGCGCACGCGCGCGAGGAATCCCGGCGGAGGAGTCACGATACCCGCGGAGCCGAGGACCGGTTCCAGGAACACCGCCGCGATTTCCTTGCCGCGCTCGGAAATCAGCGCCTCGAATGCGTTGGCATCGCCGAAGTCCGCGAGGATTGTGCGCTCGCCCTCCTGCCCCGCCAATCCAACTTCGAGATCGTCGTAGGAGCCATGGTAGCCGTGGCGCGCCATCAGGATGAGTTTGCGCCCGGTCATCCGGCGCGCGACATGCGCCGCCAACATGCCGGCCTCGGTGCCCGAGTTGCAGAAGCGCACCGACTCGATCGAGCGCACGCGTTCGCACAGCAACTCCGCCAGCTCGACTTGCGCATACGATCTGGCAGGCCACGCGGTGCCCTGCCCCACCGCAATGCGAATCGCCTCGACGATCGGAGGATACGCGTTGCCATGCACCAGGCTGGTGTAGTTGCCGAGCAGATCGATGTAGCGATTGCCGTCGGCATCGAAGAGGAAGGGGCCTTCGCCGCGAACGATGGTCAGGGAATAGGGACGATATTGCTGGACCGAGCGAGTATCGCCGCCGGGCATCACGCGTTCGGCGCGCTTCGCGACGCCGGCCGACTTCGCGGTTATCGCCCAGTAGCGCTCCTCGATGGTGCTCATCGGATTCCCCTCTCTTCGTTGGGTTTTATGCTTGCCGACTTACGGTACGCGACGGCGCTTCGTTCCGGGCACTACTTTCAGACGCGCGCGCTTCGCACTTTTGATCGGCGTCACCACCGGCTGTGGCACCAGCTCGTACACCGAAACATGATTCGCGCTCTCCGAGGTGAACGGACGCCGATCCCATCCGCCCCATCGTTCGCGCAATCGCATGCCGGCGATCCGCGCCATCAAGTCCAGCTCGGGAGGATATGCGAATCGCGCCTCGACCGGATAGCGATGGATTCCGCCCTCATCGATCACGATGAATTGCGAGCGCACGCGCTGCGCGGCTGCATCGAGATTGCTGACCTCCATCAAAGTGCGCTCGTCCGAAATCAAGGGCGTGGAGGTGCGCCGGCCCGCGCGATCGTATCGGGTGAGGTCCGGAACGAACGCCTCGATCACGAAGGCGCCGTCGGAAGTCAGGCGCTTGGCAACACGGGTGAAGCATCGAACCTGGTCCTCCTGCGTGAGGATTCCGAAGAAGGTGTTGAACACGACGTAAATGAGCGAGAAGCGTCCACCGATTTTCAGATTGGCAAAGTTGCCATCTCGACCGGGATCTCCGCACCACCGGGTTTGCCGCGCAGCTTCTCGACCATCGCCGGCGATGCATCGACGCCGTGCATTCTGATGCCGCGCTGCGCGAGCGGCAGCGCGATTCGGCCGGTACCGATTCCTAGCTCCAGCACCCGGCGACCCTTCGCAAGTGGCGCGAGAAAATCGACTGCCGCGGATGCGTCGTAGCGCATGCTCTCGTTGACGCTGTCGTAAACCTCGGCGATCCGCTCGCCGTAGGTGGATTCGTCGTAGTCCGCCATGTCGCCACGAAATCAAACTGTCATGGTCAGGGTCAACTCACTTGATCGCGGCGATCGCCTCGATCTCAACCAGCAACCCGTCCACCGCCAGCGAATGCACCCCAATGAGCGTCGACGCGGGCGGCTCGCCGCTTGGGAACAGAATCGCGCGCGCCTCGCGCATCGCACCGTAGTCGGACGGCTTGTAGTTCACGATGTAGGTATTCATCTTGACGATGTCCGAAGGCTTCGCGCCGACGGCCGCGAGCGCCGCGATCAGATTATGCGCGACCTGCTTGATTTGCGCGGTCAGATCACCGGCTCCCACGAGCTTCCCTTCCTTGTCAACCGCGACCTGCCCCGCGATGAAGGCGAGTTTCTGCGCGCCCTCGATCGTGACCACGTGTGAGTAGCCGCGCGGAGTGAGCAGCGTATCAGGGTTAACGTTTTTTCTTTCCATCGAATCGCCTCGCTGATTTTTGATCGCGCGGATTATCGCACGGAGAGAAGGGTTTGGCGAACCGCCTCAGGCGCGCACAATTCCCTTATCCGCGAGCGCATTGACCAGCAGGTGGAAGTAAATGAAGCCGCCCCACGCATGCCATCGCGCCAGCGTCTTACGAACCCCGTCGTAATCGAGGTCATCTTCGATGCCGAGAAACGCGCGCAGACCGTTGCGGCCGCCCACATCGTCGCCGGGGAAAATGTTGAATCTGCCGCAGCCGCGAAGGAGCACATACTCAGCAGTCCATCGACCCACGCCGGAAATCTTGCTCAACTCCGCAATCGCCGCGTCATCCGTCAAATTCGCAGCCGCATCGAAGTCGTGATTTGTAGACGCCAGTTGCGCGAGGCCGATCAGGTAGCGCGCTTTGGGGCGGCTCAGACCCAGCGTGCGTAGATCTTCGACCTCGGCGCGAGCGATATCGGAAGTTTCGGCGCATGCGTGAAGCCGTGCTCCGTCGATCTCGATGGCGCGGCCGTATTTTTCCGCGATGCGGTTTACCACGTGCATGCCCGCGGTCAGAGAAACGAGCTGGCAGGCAACCGCATTGGTGAAGGCTTCGAAGTTGGTGGGGAAGCGCACCGGCTTCATCCCCTTGAGCCTGTTGACGAGCGGGCCGAGCGCTTCGTCATCGCGCGCGAGCCGGTAGAAATCGCGCAAATTGATCGAGAGCCCCAGGATGCGATCCACGATCGCTTCAATTGCCGGCGCATTTTTCTTCGTTGCGCCGGGACCGCTTGCGATCACCTCCAACTCGGGCGATTTCGCGGGTGCAATCTGTTTGACGGCAATCGCTACCGGCTGATCACCGATGATAACTACGCGGCGATAGGTCTCGCCATCGAAGTGATCGATGGTGTTGTGCGGACGGCGACGAATCGCCCATGCGGTCAGGTCGAGACGAAACGGCGAGATAGGCCTAAGAGAGAAGCGGATTACTCCCACATTTGCGATTGCAATATTCCGTCTGTGGCGCTGCATCCTCAAATAGATGCAACACCACAGACTTCAGTTTGTGATTCTGGCGTTAGCGAATCTTTGACATGACCTTCGCGTAGTTGTCGATCATCGGCATCACGGTGTCGCGTGGCGCCGGCGGAAGCGGGAACAGCAGCCGCTCGAAGCCAAGCTCGACAAGTTGCTTCAGCGCCTCCTCCTTCGCCGGAGCGCCGAATAGCGACAACGACAATTTCTTGCGGCCCTTGGCCTTCTCGGCGTCGCGCAATTGTTTGATGAGCGCCGGCCAGTCGTTGCGAGGATTGTTAATCGGCAACCATCCGTCGCAGTAGTCGGCGACGCGCTCGAAGGTCTTGGGCGATTGCGAGCCCATCAGCACCGGCGGCCCACCAGGCTGCACCGGTTTCGGATACGACCAGATCTTGTCGAAGTTGACGATCTCGCCGTGAAACTCGGCGGCTTCCTTGGTCCAGATCTCGCGCATCGCGAGGACCTTCTCGCGCACCGTCTTCCAGCGCTTCTTGTAGTTCGCGCCGTGATTCTCCATCTCCTCGACGTTCCATCCGCCGCCGATGCCGAACAGCACGCGCCCGTTAGAGATCAGGTCGAGCGACGCAACTTCCTTCGCGAGCACGATCGGATCGCGCTCGATGACCAGGCATACTCCGGTGCCGAGCTTGAGCTTCCTGGTGACCGCGGACGCCGCGCCCAGCGCGACGAACGGGTCATGCGTATGCCAATACTCTTTCGGCAACTCCGTTCCGCCGGGGAACGGTGTTTTTCGCGAGGTCGGAATGTGCGTGTGCTCCGGGAAGAATATCGATTCGAAGCCACGCTCTTCCGCCGCGATAGCCAATTCGACCGGTTGGATCGCATAGTCAGTGGGAAACATGAATAGTCCGAAATCAGCCATCGCGATTACTCCTCAATTACTGGTCAACAGCTAATTCTTCGTTGAGCGAAGTACAGTTCCCGGCATCGCGCCCGAATGCTTGCCGCGCTCATATAGAAGTTGCCCGTTGACGACGGTGTACTCGATTCCCTGCGACGGCATCACCAGGCGCCGTCCGCCGCCGGGGAGATCATTGCGCATCTGCGCGCGCCGCGCCGACCCGACTGTGTTGGGATCGAAGATCGCCACATCCGCGGCGAGGCCTTTCTTCAGGCGTCCGCGATCCTTAATGCCGAAGAAATCCGCCGGCTCCGTCGTCAGCCGCTTGACGCCCTGCTCCAGCGTCAGCGCCTGCTTCTCGCGCACCCAATGCCCGAGGAGGTAGGTGCAGTAGCCCGCGTCGCACAGCATGTTGACGTGCGCGCCGCCGTCGGACAGCCCGATCATCGTGCGGTCATCCTTAATAAGGCGCTCGATGCCGCTCTCGTCGAACTGCGCCATCGTGTACTCGATGTTGAGATTGTCCTCGAGCCCGAGGTCGATGAAGGTATCGAGCGGATCGGCGCCGCGCTCCTCGGCGATTTCCGCGACGGTTTTACGCTCGAGGGCTTTCATCGCGGGATTCGTCACTTCGAGCACTTCGACGCGATGCCACTTGCCGGAGAACAGGCGCGGCTTCTTCATCTCCTCGCGCCACCGATTGCGCCATCCCTTGTCGCGATAGATTTCCTTCTGCTTCTCGGGTGGCTGATTGAAAATCGGATTCCACGATTCGGTATCGGCGAAGGTGAACGGATCGCGCATGTTCATCTGCACCACGAACGGCTTCGGCAACACCTGCGGAACGCCGCCGCGACGGATGATCGGTTCGAGGCGGCGCATCGTGTCCGCGCTAACTTCCGGATGCTTCGGCTGACTCGACATGCCGAGCCAGGTCACCGGCCGCGTGCTCTCGTTCACCAGGAAGCCGAGCAAGTCCTCTTCCTCTTCGGAGACACGTCCCGCGCGCCGCGTCAACGCCACCTCGATAACGCCCTTGCCGAGCTCGCGCAGCGCGCCCGCGTAGGCCTTCATCTCGTCGCGACTCGCAAGCCGGCACGCCAGCGGACGTCCGTGAAATCCGATGTGCTGCGGCAGTGTGGTCGTTGACCATCCGAATGCGCCCGCCGCGACCGCCTCTTTGATGAGACCGGCGATCTTTGTGGTCTCGTCGGGCGTCGCCGCACGCTCCATCGATTCTTCGCCGAGCACAAAATGGCGAAACGGCGTGAGCGGCGCGATGAACCCGAGATTGATACCGCTGCCGCGCTTCTGCGCCGCGTCCATGAACTGCGGGAACGTTTCCCAATCCCAGGTGATGCCCTTGTTGAGCGCGTCGTAGGGAATCGCCTCGACGTTGACGAGGTCCCACGCCGCGACGTCACGCACCTCGGGCTTGCACGGCGCGATACCCACGCCGCAGTTGCCCATCACGACGGAAGTCACGCCATGCCAACTGGTGCAGGTGACCAGAGGATCCCAGCAGATCTGCGCATCGTAATGAGTGTGTGGATCGATGAAGCCGGGCGAGACAATCAGATCGGACGCATCGATGGTGCGCTTCGCGGGTTCGGTGACGGTCCCGATTTCCTCGATCTTGCCGTTCGCGATCGCGACATCGGCACGCACTCGCGCGGCGCCGGTCCCGTCGACGACGGTGCCATTTTTTATCAGCAGGTCATATGCCATAACGATTTCCTTCTAGTTCAGATCCATCCGGTAAAGCTTCGCGGCGTTGTCGCAGGTCATTTTGCGCGTCACGTCGTCGGGAATTCCCTCGAAGTCTTTCGCGATCACCTTCAACGAGTCGGGCCAAGTCGAATCGGCATGCGGAAAGTCCGACGCCCACATGTAGTTGTCGGCGCCGAAGTAGCGCCAGGTCATCGGACCAATCATGTCGTCCTGGAACGTGACCCAGACGTTGCGGCGCACATATTCGCTCGGCTTCAGCTTGAGGCCGACCTTGTCCCACATCACGCCAAATTTTTCGTAAACGTGATCGAGGCGATACATGAAATGCGCGACCCATCCGCTGTCGTTCTCGGCCGAGACGACCTTGAGGGCGGGAAAGCGATCGAGCACGCCGCCGAAGATCATCTGCTGCAGCGACTTCTGCACCGAATGCACCGCGCCCATCGCATTGAGCAGGAATGGCGCGGGACCGCGAGCACTGTCATCGCCGGCATCCAGCATCGATCGATCGGGCGGCCCGCCTGGCTTGGCGCGCGCGGTATTCTCTTTCTTGCCGGTCACCACATGTAACGATAGTGGCATGCCGAGTTCCTGTGCCGCCGCCCAGAACGGATCGTAATCCGCCGCGAAGTAAGGTTTCTCGCGCGGAGGCGAGCCCCAGATCATCGCGCCACGCAAACCGAGCTTTGCGCATCGCTCGAGCTCCCGCGCGCCTGCCGCCGGGTCCTCCAGCGAGATAAGCGCGATCGGATAAAGCCGCTTGCGATTGTACGACGCGTACTCATTCACCCAGTCGTTGTAAGCGCGGAAGCAGGCCTGTTGGAGTTCCGCATCATCGAGGCCAAAGAGCGACATGCCGAGGGTGGTGTAAATGACTTCGGCGGAAACGCCGTCGACATCCTGATCCTTCAGGCGCTCGGCGGGATCCCAGCCCGAGGGACGCGCGGCCTCGTAGCCCTTCTTAAGATGTTGTTTGAGGTCGTCACCGCTCTTGCCGATGCCGAAACCTCCGGCCACCGGAAACGGGCGCACTCCTGGCGCGGAAAACAAATAGCCCTTGGAAGTTTCGACGACATGCGGCGCCTTGTCGCGCAGTTTCGCATCGAGGCGCGAGGTCCAGAGATCGGCGGGTTCCATCGCGTGAGAATCAGCCGAGATGACACGGTTCGAGGCCATAGGGGTCCTCCTCCTTGCAACGGCGTTTGATCCTTCTATCGCAATTCAGCGGGAAGATAACAAGGAGAAAGAGGAGAGAGGAATCAGGCAAAACACCAAGACACCAAGGTAGGACAAGTGGCGCGCGGTCCTAAGGCGCAGGATCAAAAAATCGTGGCTTCGGAATCAGCCATCAGATGCGGGCCGATTACGCATCCCTGATTCCTTGATCTTGCGCCTGATGATCGACCTCTACTTTTCCGACCTTGGTGTCTTGGTGCTTTGTCTGGATTCCGATTTCGATGTTCGATTGATACGGGGCCGCATTGCGGCCCCGGCTCCCCTTCAGCTTCCGCGCGTCACATTTAATGATTCCGGTCGTAGCGATCCTCGCGAGCGGCGAATTTATAGGGATGCGATTTCCACTGCCGGCGTGCATCGGGATGATTCTGCAGATATTCATGCAGACCCGGATGATTGGCGATATACTTAGGATTATCGATCAACCGCGGATTCCCGTTTAGCTGCTGCGAAACCTCCGGATGCTGATCCATGTAGTGATCGGTGTTCGCGAGCGGATGGGGCCCATTGCCATTTTCCCCGCGCTCATGTTTCCATTCGTCGGTCATGAAGCGATCCGGATGCTGCTGCAACTCGGTGCGAACGTAAGGATGAGCATTGAGGTAGCCGTCAAATCCCTGATGGTTGGCGCGAAATTGCGGATTGTCGATGAGGTTCGGATTGTGCGCCAACTGGCGCGCGACTTCCGGATGCTCATCGAGATAACCGTTGTCGAATCGCGACACTTCGCCGCCGTTGATGCCGGCGTTAGGCGGGGGATTTTGCGCCATCGCCGCGGTCGAGATCGCGCCGGCAAAAATCAAAGCCGCAGTTAAGGTGGTGAGTGTCCGTTTCATAATGTGGTCCTCCTTTTAAGGACTTCCGTTCTTTGCATTTGGTTTTGATTCATCGCGCAACCCTCAGTGGCGCGCCGCGAACAGCAGGATTCCTGTCCCACCCGCCAGATGGCCGACGCTCGACACTACGCTTGCGGTCGTGCGCCAGGCCTGGTTGCTCTGATTCGCCAGATGATCCTCGAGCTGCATCTTCTGTTGCGGACTAAGCGACGCATACGACGCGTTGTAATAGTTCGGCGCGTACTGCTGCGCGCTACCTTGAGGATCGAAGGCGGCGCACCCGGCCATCGTGCCAATCGCAAGCGCCGCGACTGCACAGCGGGTGGCGAAGTTCGGCTTCCTGTGATTCATCCGATTCTCCTGCTTCGGAGCGTTGGACGCGCGCCGGGATCGATTCGTTTACCGCCGGACAGCTCATTCCATCAGCCGAACAATTTCTTTTTTTTGTTGGTAAACGAATCGGTGCGCGGTTCCGTCCAAGAGGTCGCGGAGGATAGCATCGAGCTCACGGCCGATGCATGTTTCGCCTCCGCTTCGCCCCGCGAGGCGCGACTAAACGGCCGAATCCGTGAGGGAGCGGTTCGGTTTTGCCGGAGCTGTCCGATGAGGAGTTGTGCCAGAAAGTCGCAAAAGGCGACGCACAGGCGTTCGAGCTTTTGGTCGAGCGCCACCAGGCGCGCGCGTACCGGCTCGCGTGCTCCATTCTCGGCAGCGAATCCGACGCGCGCGATGTGTCGCAGGACGCCTTCCTCCGACTCTACGAAGCCGCCAATCGCTTTGATGGCCGCTCGCGCTTCTCGACCTGGTTCTATCGGGTCCTGGTCAACCTCTGCATCGACCACAAACGACGCGACAAATGGTGGCGGAGGCTCGTCCCGATATCCGGTCCGGCCGATGATCCCGAGGCACCTTCGATCGATCCCGCGTCATCTGAACCCGGGCCCGAGGTCACCGCAATACTGGCCCAATCGACCGTCAAGCTGGGCGAGGCCCTGGAGCATCTGTCGCCCAACCAGCGAATCGCCGTGCTGCTACAGGCGCAGGAGGGTCTGTCGAGCCGCGAGATCGCCGAAGTCCTCAAGTGCTCGGAAAACACCGCGCGCGTGCACATCCATCGAGGGCTCACGCAGTTGAAGAAGATCCTGAAGGACGATTGACGATGGCGGCCATCCATCCCAAGACTGAGCTGGTTCCGTTTGTTCGCGGCGAGTTGAACGCCGAGGAGCACAACCGCGTGCAGCATCATCTTGACGGATGCGTGCAATGCCGCGATTCGATGGATGCGCTGTCTGCGACCCTGCAACTCGTTGCCACGCGCCTCGACGAATTGCCAACGCCGGAATGGAGTGCCTATCGACGCGAGCTGCGAATGAAACTTGCGCAGCGCAACGAGGCGCAACTGCGATGGTGGCGGCCGGGCGTCATTTGGGCATCGCTCGCAACTGCCAGTGTGGGGATCGCTGCGCTGATACTCGCGCTATCGATGCGGCCCTCGTCGCCAAGTGTGACACCTGGAGTCGATCAGCTCGCGATGGAGCAGCAGGCCGAACCTGTCGACGTGGGCCTCCTGCGCAACTATCCGGTTGTCGAACAACTTGACCTGCTGGAAAACTACGACGTCATCGAACACCTCGACCAATTACCCGCCGAACAAAATCATGACACGCGGTCGTAACTTGATTACGACGATTCTCCTCGCGGCCACGATCCTCCTCATTAGCAGCCGCACCTCGCATGCGCAGGATCAAACGCCGCCTCCCAGGATGTTGCTGAACCTCGATTTGTTCACCGCGCCGGCGGATAGCAAAAAGCCCGGACCGGGCGGGGAAAACGATTCGACCCTCCAACAGCTTCGCGCCCTCCGAGCGATGGGATATCTGAGCAACGACGGTCCGCTCCCTGACGATGATTCGGATCAGCCGGGCATCGCACCTGCGCAACCCATGCAGAAAAGCCAGCAGGTGCAGCAATGATGCGGCGCGTGACGGCAATCGGCGTGATGGCAATGGGAATGTTGCTCATCGTGCTTTCGGGTATCGCGCCGACCGCGCGCGCGCAATCGTCCAGCCTCGGAGTGCCGACCAGCGCTGGAGAGCAGGCGTTCGTCCAACAGCATCAGGATCAGTGGTCGCAACTAACCGATGATCAGCGCGAAACGGTGCTGCGGAATTATCGGAAATGGCAATCGATGACTCCCGAGGAGCGCGGCGCGGCACAGAAGAATTTCCAGGAGTTTCGCCAGCTCCCGCCCGAGGAGCGTCAGCACGCGATCGAATCTTTGCGTCGGTGGAGGAGTCTGCCCGAGTCGCAACGTCAGCAACTTCGTCAGGCCTACGCACGTTTCCGCAGTTTGCCGCCCGAGCGGCGCGACCAGATCATCAAGCGCTATCAGCGTTTTGAGCAATTACCGCCGGAGCAGCGCCAGCGGGTGCTCAATAACTATCGGCGCTGGCAGCAGATGACGCCGGAGCAGCGACAGCAGACGCGGCGGCAGCTAAATCAGATGGAACTGAATCCCAACCATCCAAACGCGAATCATCCCAATGCCAACCATCCCAATGCCAACCATCCGAATCCTAATCGCCCTAAGCCGCGGCGGCGATTCTGGAATTGGTGGAGACGCTCGGACTAGGCCACAACGCCGGAGGAATGAAGATCGGCAACTGCTTCGGCGGAAATTCCGAGCTCGCGCAAAATCTCGTCGGTATGCTCGCCGAGCAGCGGCGCCGGCCGATGAAGTCCGGCGGGCGTGGCTTCGAAGCGCGCGGCTGGACGCGGCTGCCGCATCGCTCCCGCATGAGGATGCTCGGACTCGACGATAAGCTCATTCGCCGCCACTTGAGCATCGCGCAGTACTTCCTCGCGGCTGAGCACCGGCGCCGAGGGCACATCGTTGGCTTCGAGAATCGCCAGCCATTGCGCCGAGGTCTTCGACGCCAGGATTTCCGCCGTCAGCTCCAGGCGTTCCGCGGCATTTCTGATGCGCGCCGCCACGGTGTTAAAGCGTGGATCTTCGATCCATTCCGGACGACCGAGCGCCTTCGCAAGCCCCTGCCATTCGGCGTTCGAATTTGCACCCGCGGTGATGTAGCCATCGGCAGTTTCGAAGATCAGGTCGCGCGATCGAGCGCGCGCCGGCTGCGCATTCGAGGAAATGAAGGTGTGATTCGCCATTCCCTCCGGCCATAGAAACGCGATGACCGCATCGAGCATCGCCAGCTTCACATGCTGACCTTCGCCGGTGCGCTCGCGCGCCAAAAGCGCCGCGGTGATCGCCTGCGCCGCGGTGAGCGCGGTGACTTTGTCCGGAATGATGAGGCGCATCATCTGCGGGCGTCCGGTTTTGTAATCGGCCTGAATCGACGCGAGCCCGGACAGCGCCTGGATCACCGGATCGTAAACGCGCCTCTCGACGTATGGGCCCTTTTCGCCGAAACCGCTGATGGAAACGTAGATGAGATCCGGCTTGATGCGCCGCAACTCGCGCTCGCCGATACCCATGCGCTCGGCGCGGCCGGGCCGGAAATTTTGCACGAAGACATCGGCGCCCGCGATCAGATGCTTGATGACTGCGAGCCCGCGATGGTCCTTGAGATCGATCGCCATCGATCGCTTGTTGCGATTGATGACGGCAAAGGTCGGCGGAATCCCGCGCCCGGTCGCACCCATCGCGCGCGTCAGGTCGCCAATCTTCGGAGGCTCGACCTTGATGACATCGGCGCCCTGATCGCCGAGGATCATGGTCGCCATCGGACCCGACAACATTTGCGTAACGTCGATGATCCGATAGCCGCTGAGCGGACCGTTGCTGTTGTTTGGCTCTGCCGACATTGGAGTTATGCGATCGCTATCACGGAGCAGCGCCGATGCTCAACGGATGAAGTCGTCGAGCGTATACTGTGCGGATGCCTGATCGACCCAACATCGTACTGATCGTGGCCGACGACATGGGCTACGGCGATTTCGGCTGCTTCAACTATGGCGCCTCGAAAACGCCGGTCCTCGATCAACTCATCGGCGAAGGTTTGTGCCTGACGCAGCATTACTCGGCCTCGCCGGTTTGCGCGCCGGCGCGTGCGTCGCTGCTGACTGGCCGCTATCCGCATCGAACCGGCGTGATCGATACGCTCAAAACTCGCGGCCTCGATCGGCTGGCGCTGCGCGAGCGGACCATCGCCGATCTCATGCGACATGCGGGTTATGTAACCGGGCTGGTCGGCAAATGGCACAACGGCGCGTTCGATGACCGCTACCATCCGAATCGGCGCGGCTTCGATGAGTTCGCGGGATTTTGCGGCGGATGGCAGCCCTACTGGAAATGGCAGCTCGACCGGAATGGCTCGCTCTCGCGCGGTGACGGACGCTACCTGACCGACGTTTTCACCGACGCGGCAATTGAGTTTGTGCGGCGCCATCACAGCGAGCGCTTCTTTCTGTATCTCGCGTACAACGCTCCGCATTTTCCCTTCGAAGCGCGCGACGACGACCTCGCAATATTCGCCGACTCGGACAATTTCACCGAGGCGGTGCGGCGCATTTATGCGATGATCCGATGCATCGATCGCGGCATCGGTCGCGTGCTCGAAGAACTCGATCGCATCGGCATCGCGGAAAACACCATGGTGCTCTTCACCAGCGACAACGGTCCGCAGTTCGGGGGCAAGGGCGAAATGTGCAGCGATAGATTCAATTGCGGGTTCGCCGGATCGAAGTTGCTGGTGTACGAGGGCGGCATCCGGCTGCCGATGGTGATTCGATGGCCCGCCGGTATCGCTGGCAATCGGCAAATCCATGAGATGGTACATCTTACTGACTGGCTGCCAACTCTTGTCGCGCTTGCGGGAGGCAAGACGCGCGAAGATTTATGCATCGATGGCGTGGATGTAGCTCCGCTCCTGCGCGGCGAGCGTGGCAAGGTCGATACGACGCGATTCTGGCAATGGAATCGCTATACGCCGGTCGGCGAGTGCAACGCGGCGATGCGCGACGGAAACTGGAAGCTGGTTCGGCCCGCGATTAGTGAGTTGATGGAAGTGCGTCGCGAGGATCTCGAGATGGACGTCGACTCAAAATACAATCCGCAAAAGTACACCGCGACAGTGAGTGGTCCGATGCCTGAACCTTCATCGTATTCAGTTCCACCTGTTCAGCTTTTTAATCTGAGCAGCGACCCATTGGAGCGAAACAACCTCGCGGACCATTATCCCGAGCGGACTTCGCGAATGGCCAGTCAACTCGCCGCGTGGTTCGAGGAGGTGGAACTTGAACGCCGTACCATCAAAGACTAGTCGCGCATGCATTCAATGGCTCGCCGTCATGCTTTTGACTGCGTGCTGCATGATGACTGCAAGTGGGCATGCGGGTGAGGTTCCGTCGACTACTCCATTACCTATCGCGAATGGTTCGGGCGCAATCGGTTTCGATGATCTGGGATTTTCCGCCACGCTGCGAAAAGTAATCGTGCCCGCCGCCCAAACGGGCAAGCTATTTCTTATCGATCCGGGCTCGAACAAGATGGGGGAGATTGGTGGATTCTCGACACAAAGTGGCGTCGGCGGAGGCCATGGCGAGGGAGTGACCTCGGCCGATGTGGGGCGCGGCGCGATTTTTACCGCGGACCGCGGTGAAAAGACGCTGGACGTAGTCGACCCCGGCACGAAAACCATTCTCTCAAAAGCCAAACTCGCATCAGGGCCGGACTATGTTCGCTTCGTCGCACCGACTGACGAAGTCTGGGTCACTGAGCCGCACAAATCGCAGATTGAGATCTTCTCGTTGCCGGAGCACGGTCTTCCTGAGCCGAATCATGCCGCAGTTATAAAAATTGCCAATGGTCCCGAGTCATTGGTGATCGATGGACCGCGTGGCCGTGCCTATGTGAACCTCTGGACCGATAGCACGCTCGCGATTGACCTCCGCAGGCGGACCGTCGTCGCGCGATGGAAAAACGGATGCAATGGCTCACGCGGCCTCGCACTCGATCCGGTGCGCGGATTTCTGTTCGTCGGATGCAAGGAAGGCAAGTTCGAAGTCCTGAGCCTGAAGGACGGCCATCATATGGGCGAGGCAAGCTCGGGAGATGGAGTCGACATAATCGCCTACGCGCCGAGCCTGCATCATGTGTACCTGCCGGGAGCGGCGAGTGCGACGATGGCGGTCGTCGGGGTTTCATCGAGCGGCAAGGCCGAGGTGCTTGCGACGGTGCCCACCGCGAAGGGTAGTCATTGTGTGACGGTTGACGACATCAACAATGCGTACATCTGCGATCCACGCGATGGTCGGCTGCTGATTTTTCACGACGCCCTTCCCGCCACCACGGAGTAATCGAGCCTCGCAGGTAGCACGCTGTCGGACTAATCGACTCAATTTCGGCGCGCTGATTCGAATTTGTCGGCGTTATTCATCGTCTGAATACGTGGAGCGACCACCATGAGTGGCTCGCCTCTACCTCAACTTGGCTCAACCTGGAGACACCTATGCCTACGATACTTCTCGTCATCCTGATTCTGCTCGTTATCGGCGCGCTCCCCGTCTATCCGTACAGCGCGGGTTGGGGCTATTACCCAAGCGGTGGCGCGGGGCTTTTGGTCATCATCCTGGTCATTTTGCTTTTGTCCGGGCGACTTTAGGTCATCCCCATGAAATCACTGATACCACTTGGCGCAGTGCTCGCGATCGTCGGACTGATATTGCTCGCGTACCCGTTTTTCACCACGCAGCAGACCAAAGATGTGGCCAACGTCGGCTCGCTGCATCTGCAGGAAAACGAGCAGCAAACCCACATGGTGCCGCCGATTCTGAGCGGTGGTGTGCTCGCTATCGGAGTGGTGCTGCTGGCGGGCGGACTGATGAAAAGCCAGTAGCGTCTCAGGCCGGGCGCGGACGTGGATGGCGGCGGCGCGAATTCCCGCCGTCTTTCTCGACCGCATGTGGACGCGGCGGCGCGGTACCGTCCTGCTGCGTGGCGGCATGAGGCGAAATTTTTGGGCGTCGCACCGCGGAATGAGCCAGACCGACCGCGCCCGCCAATCGCGCCAGTTGACCGCTATTGCGAGTGCCTGCCGCGAGGGCCTCGTAGATTCGCTCCTGCGCCGAGTCCAGGTTGGGGGCCAGCTCCAGCCGCTTCGATAGCGCGATTAGCTCCAGCGCGGCATTGGCTGCCACGCGCGAGGGACGCTCGATCGCCTTGCTCACCACATCGTTGATCATCTTGCTGAAGATCTCGTTGGCGCGCGTCTTGTCGATTTGATAGCCGCGCTTCCCGACCAGATTCGCGACCGCGAGCGCGGCTTTGTACGCGACCGGATCGCGAGAATGCTGATGCCGCGCCACCTCCCGCTCAAACCGGCGTCCGAGGGTGAACTCGGTGAGCTGGCGGAACTGCGGCGGCGGCTCGAAGCCCGACGCCTGAAGCATCTCGACGACGCGATTGTATTCCTCGAAGAGACGCCCAAACTCGTCGGTGAAACCTTCCATCAGATCGCCGAAAATCATTTCACAAATCGCGAGCCGGCCGTCGGGCAGGATGTCTTCGAGGCCGAATTCATCGCGGCCGAACTCAGAGTGCACGGTGCGGATGATCGTCGGCAGCGACGCCGTCGGAAATTTCGCCCAGATGTTCTCGTTCGCCCTCTTAAGATGATCCGGCTCCGCGGCCTCGCCCAGCGCGCAATAAAAATCCACGCCGCCAAGATGGAGCGCGGCGCAGTTGAACTCATCGCGTTTCCCGATGATGGAATTCCGCAGCATTACGCGGCTCGTCGAGAGCGCGATCCTTCCGCTCTTCTCGTGGCGAAGCTCCTCCTCGCGGCAAAAGTAATCGCCGATCCAGGTTTCCCGCTCGGTGTGATTCGCGAGTCGCGAGATCGCTAGATGAGCCGCGAGGCGTTTCGGGGTCACGCGACATGGCGTAACGAAACGGCGAAAGATGTCCGCGCCGTTGCCCAGCTCCGCAAGGTTGCTTTTCGCCTCGCCCAGCACTTCGAGGAAGCGATCGCGCGGCGCTCGCATGCCGAGGCTCTCCATCAGGTCCATCGCATGCCCCGCATACTTCATGGTCTGGATCGTCTCGATGCCCGACAGTTCGTTGAAGAACCATCCGCAGCTCGTGTACATCAGCATCGCGTTGCGCTGCATGTCGAGCAGCGTCAGCGCGCGCAAGCGAGCATCGCCGTCGAGCTTTTGCCGGCCGTGATGCCCGAGGAAGCTGTCGTGCGCGACTGCTCGGCTCAGGATCACCTCGATGAAATCGTCGCGCGCCTTCCATGGATCGCGAAACAGCTTCGCGCCCATGTCCTCGAAGCGCATCGCGCATTCGTCGCGCAACAGATCGAACGCTGCGCGCAATGGCGCCCGCCACTCCTGATTCCATCCGGCCTCGCCGCCCGTATGACATCCGCAATTGTTCTGCCATCTGCCGACGCCGTGAACGCAGCTCCACGCGGTGCCCTTGCCGTCGGGTCCGGCTTTGATCTCGACCGCGTCGCGCGGCGGATTGTGCGCGAGGAATTCGCCGTAGTTGGTGACATGGATGCCGCGCTTCTCAGCCTCCACTTCGAGTGCGTACGCGAGGCATCGATCGCCGAATTTGAAATGATGCCCGTAGCTCTCGCCGTCGGTGGCGACGTTCACCAGCGCGCCGTCACCCGCACCGCGCACCAGCCGATCCAGCAGCACCTCGCTCGACCACAGCAGGTTTTCGAATGCGATGCCGCGCGCGATGCCGTCATCATAAAAGAACACCGCGATGGAACGCCCGGAGCCGTCGCGATGAAAGCACTGATAAACCTTGCGCGGATCGATGCTGCCATCGGCGACGCTTTTCCATTCGGCGCCGTTGCCGCTGGAGTCCAGTGGTCGCACCCGCTCGGCCTGATGCGGCGAAAGGATCATGTACTTCATGCGCGCGTCGATGAGCGCAGCTATCACCTCGTCGTTGCACGCCGTCTCCGGCAGCCACATCGCTTCGGGCTCGCGTCCGAAGCGATGCTTGAAATCCGCCACACCCCAACGAATCTGCGTGTGAATATCGCGCGCATTGCACAGCGGCAGGATCGGATGATTGTAGGCCTGCGCGATGGCGCCGCCGTGGCCGTTATGGCGATGGCGGCTGAGTTGGTCGGCGGCCGCGATGCGCGCGGACGTCTCGGGATGCATCGCGTCGAGCCATCGCATCAGCGTCGGCCCAAAGTTGAAACTCAGGTTCGCGTAGTTGTTGACGATGCGCTCGATCTGTCCCTTGCCGTTGACGATTCGCGCGAATGCGTTGGCGCGATAGCACTCCGAATAGATGCGCTCGTTCCAATCATGAAACGGGCGCGCGCTTTCCTCGCGATCGACGGCGCCGGTCCAGGGATTCTCGCGCGGCGGCTGATAGAAATGGCCGTGAATGATGATCGAGGTCACGATGTTTTGCGCGTGGTGCCGTTAGCCATTCGAGAGGTAAATCGCCGCTCCGGCGCGCTCGAGCGTGACGCTGCCGCGGCCGGCGTCAAGTTGTGCCGCAGGCGCTTTCGACCCCTCCTCGCCGCCGAAAAGAGCGAGCTGCGCGCGGTCTCGGTTGACGATTGGAATCTGCATCGATTTGTCACTGAGATTGCACACGACAATTGCGCGCTCCCCGGCTTCGGCTCTCCGCTCGATAGTAATCCATCGCTCATCCTGGTTGAACTCGACCGCAGTGAGGTCCTTGCGGCAGTTGGAAAGACACTCGTAACGTTTTCGCAACCCGAGCAGATCGCGATAGAACTTCAGCATGTCCTGATGTTGCGGCTCCGCGACCTGCTGCCAATCCAGCTTGGAAATGTCGAATGCTTCCTCTGACTGAGGATCGATAAAGCCGGCAGCGAGAAAGCTCGCGTACTCCTTCTTGCGGCCCTCGGTGACGGCCTTGCCCAACTCTTTATCCGGAAAATCGGTGAAGTAGGTGAATGGAGTGGTCGCGCCGTACTCCTGGCCCATGAACAACATCGGGATGTTCGGCGCGCAGATCAGAAGCGCCGCCGCAACTTTCTCGAGTCCGCGAGAAGTGAGCGTCACCGGCCGTCTGCCGACCAGGGCGTTGGCGACCTGATCATGATTCTGCGTCGAGATGACAAATTGGCTGCCGGGACGCCCCTTCGATGAGCTGCCGTGGAAGCGTTTGCGGAACTTCGAGAAGCGCCAATCGTAAACGTAGCCTTCGAGGATGGCTTTCTTGAGATCGCGCAGCCCGTCGTAGTCCTCGAAGTAACCATGATGGTCGCCGGTCAGCGCGGTATGGACCGAGTGATGGAACGCGTCGCTCCACTGCGCATCCATGCCCCACCCGCCTTCGCTGACGGGTTTAACTACGCGCACATCGTCGAGGTCGCTTTCCGCGATCAAAAACGCTTTGCGTCCGAGCTTCGCAGCTTCGGCGTGAAACGCTTCGCTCACTTCGGCGAGCACGTGCTTCGCGCCGAAATCGAGAATGCTGTGGACGGCGTCGAGCCGGAGCGCATCGATGTGGTACTCGGTCAGCCAGTAGAGCGAATTCTCGATCACGTAGCGGCGCATGCCGTAGCTGTGCGGCCCATCGTAGTTGAGCGCTTCGCCCCATGGACTTCGGTAGCGATGCGAAAAGCACGGCATGAAGTCCGGCAGATAATTTCCCTCCGGACCGAGGTGGTTGTAAACGACGTCCATTATCACGGCTAGTCCCACGCGATGCGCCGCATCGACCAGCCGCTTCAAACCTTCGGGGCCGCCGTAGGTTGATTGCACCGCGTACGGATAGACCCCGTCATAGCCCCAGTTGCGGGCGCCGGGAAATTGCGCGACCGGCATTAGCTCGATCGCGGTGATCCCGGTCTCGCGAAGATGGCCGAGTTTTTCGATTATCGATTCGAAGGTCCCGGTGGGCGTGAAGGTGCCGACGTGGATTTCATCGATGACGTATGCTTCGAGCGCGAGCCCTTTCCATCCGGCGTCGGTCCATTTGAAAGCGGCGGGATCGATAACTCGCGAAGGGCCATGAACTCCCTCGGGTTGGAATCGCGATACCGGATCCGCCCGCTCTTTTTGGCCGTCGATGACGTACACGTAGTCCGCGCCCGCACCGATGTCCTTGACTACCGCACTGAAGGTTCCGTCAACCGATTCCATCGGCACGAGGAGCTCGCGCGGCGTTTTGATCTTCACCGCCATTTGTTTCGTCAGCGGCGACCAGACGCGAAACTGCACGCCCCCCGAGGGAAGCGGACGCGCACCAAACTCTAAAATCCACGGCGTTTCAATTTGCTTGGATGCGGACACAGGTTTCGATGCCTCAGGAAAGCACTTCGGTTGATTTGTAGGAAATTTGTTGGTCGAGATTTTTCGCTGCCGCTAGTCGTGAAGCATCGCCACCGGCATCTGCGCGAAGACCTCCGGGACCGCGAGCCGTCCGCCGAGATTCGAAATTTCCGGCGAAATTTCCCGGCCGCTAATCAGGTCAGTCATCTTCGACGATGATCCCGGCTCCAGCTCGATGAAGGTGTCGGCCCACGCTTTCGGATCCACCGGTAGAGGCGGCGCCTCGGGAAGCTGCATGAAAAATCGTCCACACACGACCACTATGCGTTTGCCTTCATGAAGGCGCGCGAACGCAACGATGTGATTGGCGCGCGGCCCGACGACTTTCAAAGGAACGTAATCGCCACGCATAAACAGCGCGGGATTGTCGCGCCGGAACTCCATCGCCCGATTGATCAGGTACAGCTTAATCGCACCGCTGCTCAGGTCCTTCAGTAGATGACGCGTGGCGGTGAGCGGATCGCGGCAGACGCCCTCGCGGATTTCCTTGAGCATCGCGCACCGCCGCGCATAATCGACCGGCCGCCGATTATCCGGATCGACCAGGTTCAGCGTCCAGAGCTCGCTGCCCTGGTAAAAATCGGGAACGCCCGGCGAGGCGATTTTCAAAATAGTTTGCGACAGCGCATTCAACATTCCCGCGCGCGCGATGCGGGCCTGAAACCTCGCCAGGTCCGCGACGAACTCGGTTCCTCCCTTGAGAATCTCGGCGAGGAATTCGCTCAGCGCGCGATCGTGCTCCTCGTTCGCGTTCATCCAGCTGGTGTGAACCTTGGCCTCCTTGACGGCCTTTTCCATGTACCCCTGGATACGCTTGATAAAGTCCTCGCGCTGCGCCGCGTCCATCGGCGCGTCGGGCCAGATGCCGACCAGCGTCTGGTAAAGAAGATATTCCTCGTTGGGATCGGGAACTTCGATTTCCTCGATGGTTTTCCGCACGCCGGAATTCATCTGGTACCATCGTTTGATCGCCTGCTCCCATTCGTCGGGAATCTCGGAGAGCACATCGATGCGCGCGCGCGTATCTTCGCCCCGCTTGGTGTCATGCGTGGAACTGTCCGAGGTCGCATCCGGCCACTCGGCGAGGCGCTCGCGGTTCCATTCGTGAAACGCATCGACGCTGATGCCGAACGCTTCGGGCTCGCCCCCGACCTCGTTTAATGATGCGAGCGGGTAGTAGCGATAAAGCGCAGTATCCTCGAATCCCTTGGCCATCACCGGCGAGGTGAATTGCTGAAAGCGCAGGACGAACTCGCCGCGCTCGATGCGTTCGCTTTCGCTCAGCCCCGCCGGATGATCGAGCAGCAACACCGACGCGATGAAATCGTAAATCGATCCGCTGACCGTGGGATTGCGCCGCTTCGCGCGCCGAATCGCGGTCATGATGTGCTGGCGATCGGCGTCATCGACCTTGCCGGTCTCCGGACGGACATAGGAGCGATAGACCGGGAAACACGCGATGGTTTCCTCGAGCGCGTCTTCGAGACCGTTCAGGGTGAAATCGCGCGACCATCGATGCTGCTCGGAGATGCGATCCAGGCGCCGCGACAGCACCGCCATCTCGCCCGACATCGCGGTCTGGATGATGAGCTTCTTGCTCTCATAAACGATGTCGCGGAACTTGCGCCGCTCGCCGATAAATCCCGCATAGAGTTCGCGAAAGCGCCGCTGATTTTCCCCGGCCACAAACAGCCTGCCCACGATATTCATGAATTCGTAGCCGGTGGTTCCGTGCACCGGCCAGGGCTGGAGCTTCTCGTGCTCGCCGAGGATTTTTTCGACCACGAGGTAAAATGGCCGCTCCGCGTCGAGGCCGCGATCATTGTGGGGCAGCGCTTCCGCGGCGGTGCGCTGCAGGCGGCGCAGGTACTGGAGCGGATCGAGCAGGCCATCGACATGGTCGATGCGCAATCCATTGATGAGGCCGCGCCCGATAAGCTTCAGGATCATTTCATGGGTCGCATCGAATACCGCGCGATTTTCCATCCGGATCGCAGCCAGCTCGTTGATGTCGAAAAACCGGCGATAGTTGATCTCGTCGGACGCGACCTTCCAGAAGCTGAGCCGGTACGCCTGGTCAGCGAGGAGGCTTTCCAGCCGATCGAAACTACGCGGGTCGCCCTTGACGCCGTTGAGCTCCTCCAGCGAGTCCTCGATGGCATCACGAGCGTCGGAGCTCTTTTCATAGAGGTCGGATATCCGCCGCCTTATGACCGGAATCTCGCGCCGCCGTTCGCGGAGCTTCACAAGGTCCGACTCGGTGCGCTCCGGAAGATGCTCGACCGAATTAAGGATGCTCTCAAGTTCGAGCACATCGGGATCGGAATCACCGAGCTTTTGCGAGAGGGCCCGCAACGTCGGCTTGAGAATCCACTGCAGGCTGCGTGGCGCAAGCGGAAACGAATGCTCGAAGTAGCGCGCGCGAAAAGTGCCGCTGCCGTTGTCATAGGCAATCTGGATTTCCTTGTTCTCCAGCACCTTGCCGTATTGTTCGCCCAACACCGGCAGCAGAATTTTGTTGATCAGATCGTGCTTGGGCGGGTTCCAATCGACATCGAAGAAATCGGCGTACGGCGAGCTCGGCCCATTCTCAAGCACGTCGTTCCACCACTCATTGTCGGAATCGGCGATCGCCATATGGTTGGGCACGATGTCTTGCACGATGCCCATGCCGCGCTCATGCAGCAGCTGCGCGAACTGTTCGAATTCGTCTTCGCTACCGAGTTCCGGATTTATCGCGCGGTGATTGACTACGTCGTAGCCGTGAACGCTGCCCTTGCGCGCTTCGGTAATCGGCGACAAATAGCAATCGCTGATGCCGAGGTCGTGCAGATAGCCGACCAGCGCCATCGCGTCCTTGAAATTGAAGTCGCGATGCAGCTGAAGACGATAGGTGCCGCTGGGGATTCTGGAGCTCATGTTGGTCAGGTGGTGCTCCTCGGAGGTTGTGAGGTCGTCGGTCGTGTTCGTTAAATGTTATCAGTGGGGGGCGCGAAGCCGAAGATGGTGAACTGTCGAGTTTGCTGCCAAATCTTCGCCCGCTCCTATCGCCGGGAGAAATAAAGGCGTGAGGCTTTGATGAAAACCGTGGATTTCTACTTCGACTATTCCAGCACCAACAGCTATTTCGCCGCCTTCATGCTGCCGGAGATATGCCGCAAACATGGCGCGATAGTGAATTGGCTGCCGATTCATTCAGCGGCGCTATTTCGCGGCACCGGCTTCGATGTGATGGCGATGCCGCCGCGCAAGGCGCGTTACCTGTGGCGCGACCATCAGCGCTACGCCGAGTTCACCGGTCTGCCATTTCGCAAGCCGAGCCGGTTTCCAATCAAGACTGCAGCGGCGCTCCGCGCGACATTAATGATTCCTGGTCTAGTAGGTAAGAATCCCGACGAATACACCGAGCCGAAGATGGGCAACTTCGCGCAGGCGGTGATGCGCGCGTATTGGGAGCGCGACGAGAACCTCAGCGACCTCGGCGTAATTGGCGCGCTCGGAACGGACGTCGGTATCAACCGCGATGGGTTGGTCGCCGCGGCCGGTTGCGAGGACGCGCGTGCCCGGCTCGCGGCGGTCACCGATCGCGCGATCGCGCGCGGCGTGTTCGGCGCGCCGATATTTTTGGTTGACGATGAAATGTTCTGGGGCAAGGATCGGATGGAATTCGTGGAACAGTGGTTGACTCGAAAATAGCGTACATAATGTAGGCATCGTGTAGATTTTTTAGCCAGACTCACCGCAAAGCCAGCCGACCCTCGACCTTTCGTCGCGTCAATTCAGGCCATCCAGCACCCAAAAAACGGCTTCACGACCCTATTGACTAATTGTAGGATAACTATAACAATTCGAAGTATGTCTAACGGCGTAACCGCGAGTTGGGAATCGGCCAGTAGTGCTTCACCGCGATCTGCGCTCGCGATAAAGCCGCTCCCGTGGCCCGCCCCGGGGCATTCAGCCAATCCCGCGTCCGGCCGCCATGCGCACCATTGTCTTTCCTGCGGCGCAACCTACGAATGCAGCGGGCCCGAGGAAATCGGTTACTGCGCGCCGGTTTGCCAGCCTTGCTACTGGATCGAACTCGGCTCGCAACTTCGCATCTATAAAGAATTAGTCAGCGAACTGGAGCGCAAACGCCGCGGCATCGAACGCCGGATTGGAAAAGACACTTGCAAAACTGCCGCGGCGCGCCGACGCAAGTTGAAAACCGACGCCCGACGCCAGCCTGTTGGTGGCGTTTGGAAATCTATTGAGCACGCAGACCACAGCATCGGGGGGACAGTGCTCAGAGGGCCAAGGAGGAGGCTCGCATGATTGACAAAAGCAGTTTCGGTCAGATGATTCGCGACCGCAGACGCCAACTGGAACTGACCCAGGACGAACTGGCGCGGCGCATCCGCACCTCGACGCCGTACATCGGGCACATCGAATCGGGCAAGCGGCATCCGTCGGATGAGATCCTGACGCGCATCGCGGACGTGCTGGGATTCGATCGGCGCGAGCTGTTTTTCATCGCGAATCCGAACGCCAAGGCGATGCTGACGCCGAAATCGGAGGCATCGGAGGTTTCGGCGTGGGATGAATTTCGTACAGATGAACAATTACATCAACTACACCAGATCAATCCTCGCGAACTGGATATGCTCTCCCAAGTCGCGATGATGGGCGAAGTCCGCAGCTCGCGCGATTTCATATACATCCTGAACACCATACGGCAATCGCTGGTAGCTACGGTGAGAGCAGCCTAAGTCGGGAAACGAGCTATCATTTGAACGTCTGAACGTTCAAACCTAAATGAATGCGCGATAATGCCGCGATAGTTGATAATATTTTCGATGCCTGAAATATAAGCAGCAAAAGGGAGGGCGAACTACAGGTGGTTACTGATGATGTTCCGATGCTCGATTAGTGGGGGGCCAATGCCTCCCTACGCCGCTACCGCCCATTTTTGCTCGATGCAACAAATGGTAGGGGTTATTGACACATCGTCGCATCTGCGTAATTCCTAAGTCGTTCCTATTATGAGCGCACGTTCGCTATCAGCAGTCACGTCTCGCAGAGAGATAGCCCTCAGCGGTCAACCCGATGCGCTGATGGCGCGTGAAGTTGACGGCCTCGTTTCCAAGCTCCTCACCGAGGTCAAGATCCCTTTCCCCTCGCTCGGCAAGCGCGTCCTCGGTCATCTAACCGATTTGAAAAAAGTCCTCTCCACCGACTATGCCGAGGGTGCGGACCTTCCGGACAAGAATCTCCTCAAGGAACTCTCGCGCGTCGTCGATTCGGACATCAAAGCCGGCATGGCCAATTGGTACCAGGCCGGCAAAAAGCCTTGGGAATCTCCCGAGATCCTCCCCGTCATCACCAAGTTGTTCGGCGGTCGCGAGCTCGAACTCCGCGCCGAACCGTATCTCGAGGGTGCAGGTCTCGCGCTCCGAGGCTTCTTCTGCCGAGCCAATGTGGGCGCGAAGAGCAAATTCGTCATCTTTCTGAACACCGCCCATCATCCGGGCGCGGTGGTCGCGACTTTCGGCCATGAGATTGGCCACTATATCTATGGCTCCCTGGTTGGCGAGCGCGCACCAATGGCGGCATTCCTGGAAGGTACCTTCAGCAATCATCTGCACGAGGAAGACGAACTCTTCGCCGACAGCCTCGTTGCCTTCTCCTGCTACAATCGCGAAATCATGAAGGAGATCGGCCCGATTAAGAACGTCACCAAGGCCGATGATTTGTTCGGACGCATTCGCCGTGCTTATGGCCTGGTCGGAACCAAGTTCGAGCTTGATCTGACCGATCGCAAGATGGGCAACGTCTGGCGCGTCCGCTACCTCACCTCGATGGTGCACTTCTTCAAGTTGCGCTGCGCGCTGCTTGAAAAGACCGGCATGTAGTTTTCCGTCCGACTCATCCTGGAAAAAAAAGAGGCCCGCACAAAGCGAGCCTCTTTTCGTCTGATCGGCGAATGTTGCCGACTAATATCCGTTGCCGCCAGAGTTGCCGGATCCAGTCGTGCCCGGATTCCCGTTGCTGCTGTTTCCATTGCCAGGCGACGGATTGCTGCCGCCGACACTACCGGTGCCGTAGGTCGGGCTTCCCGGACCCGAGGCCGCCGAACTCCAGGAGCTGGAACTTCCGGGGCCGCTAGCTGCACCACCACTGTAACCCGGGCTGCCGTGCCCAGAGGATGATCCGGCGGTGCCGGGTCCACTCATCGAACCAGATCCGCCCATCGAGGCGCCTCCGCTCATGTCACCGCCCGTCGCAGCGCCGCCCGCCGCACCACCGCCGCCTGCTCCTCCTCCGCCGCCCGCCTGTGCGAACGCAGCGCATGGGATCGACATCGCAATCGCGAACATTGACGCAGTCAGAAAAGTTGCAAAACGTTTCATGTATTCTCCTCAATTGTCGCTCGCTCTGACTTACGTCAGCTGAGCCGTTTGAAGGACCTCGCCCGGAAGCGCGGACGCAAGTTTCCGCAGGAAGGCTCACCTGCTTTTGATACTCCGGTCTGGCCCACCCGCGATATTTAGATTTGGCCCACCCCC
>VFSW01001050.1_pt1 | contig 41183 bp, 45 predicted proteins | sample 5358111 | NCBI WGS metagenome assembly VFSW01 (sample SAMN11554181, study PRJNA540505) | mine drainage metagenome | isolation source: sediment from site ElyBrook_90M | place: USA: Ely Copper Mine, Vershire, VT | collected 2017
CCGCGGGCCACATAATATTAGTCTACCAGCTCCCGGCTCAACTGCCGTTTATAGGCTGAATGGTGCCGAGCAGACCGAGCGTGATGGCGCCGGCGCCATTCCAGAACAGCCCGACCAGCACCAGGGTCTAGGCGACGGCACGCCGGTAATCGAGCCCGAACCAACGAATCAGCCACACGGTTACGAACAGGCCGGTACCCGAGGTCAGGGAGCCGTTCAGTACGCCGATCAGGAACATCACCAGACCGCCGCGCAGATAACCGCTCCGGTAGCGGTGCAGCGGTACATGGCTCCGCCCAAGACCGGGATTGAGCCAGGAATAGACACCCAGGCCGGCGGTCAGCACGCCCAACGCCAGTTGCGCGCTACGGTCCGGGATGCGCAGGATCACGCACCACGCCCGGCACGCCGGTGGCCAGAATGAACAGTGTGAAACGCCGCTCCAGGGCGCTCTCCCTTAAGTGCCGCAGCGTCGCGCCGATACCCAGAGCGACGCTGGCAACCTTATGGGTGGCCAACGCAACGCCGAAGGGCAGGCCGAGAAAGATCAGCGCCGGAAATTGCAGCAGCCCGGCTCCGCCCCCGGCGAAAGCGGAAAACACATTCGCCGTCAACGACACCAGGAACAGCAGAACTTGTTCGGCGAGATTCAAAAGGCCATCATATCGGCGAGAACGGGAGAGCCTATCATCCCGCATGTGATCGGAATTGCAAAGCCTGCGGCACTCTCCCCCTCATCACCGATCTATTCAGGAGCAGCGCCATACGCGCTGATATTCACATGAACACTCGACGTGTACTTTTGATATTCGCCGCGCTGCTCGGCATCACCCTGCTGACCATGACTGGCGCCAACGCCACCGAAGCGCGCAAGACCTACCGTTGGGTCGACAAGCATGGCGAAGTCTTTTATGGCGATAAGATTCCACCGGAGTACGCCGCGCAGGGCAGCAAGGAAATCAGCGAACAGGGCATTGTGGTCAAAACCAATGCACCGCCGCCGACCGAAAAACAACGCGAAGAAGCGCAGCACCAGGAATTGCTCAAGGCTGAGCAGGACCGCATCGCCAAGGAAAAAAGGGCCCATGACCGCATGCTGCTCAGCACCTTCAGCACCGAAGAGGATCTGATCTTGACACGCAACGGCAAGGTGGCGTCGATTGACGCCATGATCAGCGCCACCCAGAGCCGCAATCAAAGCCTGGAGAAAAGCCTGACGGAAATGCGCGCCACGGCGGCCGAGCGCGAACGCAACGGCCAGCTTATTCCCGACAAGCTGCGCAAGGACATCGCGGCGCTGCACAGCCAGATCAATGACAACGTCAGTTACATCGCCGACAAGCAGCGCGAACAGGAATCGCTGCGCACGCAATTCGAGAACGATCTGGAACGCTTCCGGGAACTCAAGACCGCGCAGAGCGAGGCCCTGAAGAGGTCCGGGGATGCGGCATCAGCGCAGCCGTAGGGTTCGGACCCTAACTAGACATCATGTATTGACCCGCGCCTTGGTGCGGCTATCAACCTCGAATCAGCGTCCCCACGCCTTCATCGGTAAACAGCTCCAGCAGCACCGCATGCGCGACCCGACCGTCGATAATATGGGCCGCCTTCACGCCGGATTGCACGGCGTCCAACGCACAGCGGATCTTCGGCAGCATACCGCCGTGAATGGTACCATCGGCGATCAGCGCGTCCACCTGCAGCGCGGACAACCCCGACAGCAGCTTGCCGTCCTTGCCCAGCAAACCCTGAATGTTGGTGAGCAGCAGCAGCTTCTCGGCATGCAGTACCTCGGCGAGCTTACCGGCCACCAGATCGGCGTTGATGTTATAGGAATGCCCGTCGGGGCCAATGCCGATCGGCGCGATCACTGGAATGAAGTTGCCGCGCGTAAGCATGTCGATGACACTGGGATCGATGCTCTCCACCGCGCCGACATGGCCGATATCGATAATTTCTGGTGCGTTCAATTCCGCGCTGTTGCGAGTCAGCGTCAGCTTGCGCGCCTGTATCAGTCTGCCGTCCTTGCCGGTAAGGCCGACCGCCATGCCGCCGTGGCGATTGATGAGAGTGACGATCTCCTTGTTGACCAGACCACCCAGCACCATCTCCACCACGTCCATGGTTTCGCTGTCGGTGACGCGCATGCCCTGCACGAATTCACTCTGTTTGCCGATGCGCTTGAGATGTTCGCCGATCTGCGGTCCGCCACCGTGCACCACCACCGGGTTGATGCCGACCAGTTTCATCAGCACGATATCGCGCGCGAAGCCCTCTTTGAGCGACTCCTCCACCATAGCGTTGCCGCCGTACTTTATCACCAGTGTTTTGCCGGCGAAACGCCGAATATAAGGCAATGCCTCACTTAGGACGTGGGCGACGTTCTTGGCGGCGTCTGGGGTCAGGGACATGCTAGTCAATCCTGTTGATTTTTTGCAGGTGGCGGCGGGGTAAAGGGTCGGTATGCCGCCATCGCCGCGCGCGCTATTCACGGCTAAAACGGCAGCTTCAAGCCCGGCTCCAGTCCCAGCAGCAAGGACCGGAACAGTCCCTGAATGCGTTGCAGTGCCTTCTCATCATCGGCCTCGAAACGCAAAACCAGGCAGGGCGTGGTGTTCGAGGCACGCACCAAGCCCCAGCCGTCTTCAAAGTCGGCGCGCAGACCATCAATGGTCGAGATGCGCGCCTTGTCGAAGTGTGCCTGTTCCAGCAGGCGCACCATAAAGCGGTGATGCTCGCCCTCCGCCATGCGCACGTTCAGCTCAGGTGTATTGACGCTGTCCGGCAGGGCCGCGAAGATTTTGTGCGTGGTGCGCGGGTCGTTGGACAGCACTTCCAGCAGACGCGCGGCGGTGTACAGACCATCGTCGAAACCGAACCAGCGCTCCTTGAAGAAGGTGTGGCCGCTCATCTCGCCGGCCAACAGGGCGCCTGTTTCGCGCATCTTGGCCTTGACCAGCGAGTGACCGGTCTTCCACATCAGCGGCTTGCCCCCGTGGCCACGGATGATGCGGTCGAGGTGCCGTGAGCACTTCACATCATAGATGATATCGCCACCCGGATTCCGCGACAGCACATCTATGGCAAGCAACATCAGCACCCGGTCCGGCCAGATGATCTTGCCACCGGAGCTGATCACCCCGAGCCGGTCGCCGTCACCGTCGAACGCCAGACCGATGTCGGCCTGCTGTTCCTCCACCGCCTTGATCAAGTCGCGCAGATTTTCCGGGTGACTGGGATCGGGATGGTGATTGGGAAAGTTGCCGTCAATCTCGCAGTACAGTTCACTGACGTCGCAGCCCAATGCGCGCAGCAATTGCGGCGCCAACACACCAGCCACGCCGTTGCCGCAATCCACCACTACTCGCATCGGCCGTGCCACACGGACGTCGCTGATGATGCGTTCGAGGTAATCGCGCGTCACGTCCACGGTCTGCAAAGTCCCGGAACCACTGCTGTAGTCGCGGTTCTGTATCCGCGCCAGCAGCGCCTGGATAGTATCGCCGGATAGTGTCTCGCCGGCCAAAACGATCTTCAGGCCGTTGTACTCCGGTGGATTGTGGCTACCGGTGAGCATAACGCCGGAGGTACTGTCCAGATAGTGCGTCGCGAAATAGAGCAGCGGCGTCGGCACCCGCCCGATGTCGGTAACGTTCATGCCCGCGGCGCGCAAGCCTTTGCCGAGCGCCTCGGAAAGCTCCGGGCCGGACAGCCGGCCGTCACGCGCCATGATCATGCCCTGCTGGCCGCGCGCCGCCGCTTCGCTGCCGATGGCGCGACCGATTTCGAAGACGACAGCCGGCGTCAGGCTCTTGCCGACAATGCCGCGGATATCATAGGCACGGAAGATACTCGGATCGATGGCGACCGGGGCTACGTTGAACGCCGGCGCAGGCACGGCCGGTGCTGCATCGCGGACCGGTACACCGCCCGCGGATGGGCGCGGCGCAATGGCTAATTCGTGCGCCATTCGCGTGAGCAATTCGACCGTTCCTTTGCAGTCCGCCATGCGCACCGGATAGTCGCGCCGCACCCTGCCCTCGCCGATATCTTTGACAATATTAATGATGCTCACCAGATCACCGCGCAGAGCGCCGCCCAACACCCTGATCAAGATCAGTACAACGGCGGCGAACAAGGCCAGCAACAGCGCGTAAATCACCAGGTCGCGCCACCAGCCGCTGACACCCTCCCCACTGGCAATGACACTCGGCCAATAGGCCAGCTGCCAGCGTGTACCCTTGATGTCGACGACTCGGGGCGCGGCATCATCACCGAGCTCCGCGCCGCGCTTGGCGAGCACCAGGTGTTTGCCATCTTCGACGGGCTGCCAGATCTCAATGCGCCCTTCGGGATTTTTCAGCTTGTCGAGTTGTAGCTGTTGCAGCGTGACCGGATAGCTCACCAGCAGGTCACCGACGATGTGCCGCCCGGTGTCGCCGAGGATGCGGCGTACGATATCGATGTGCTGTTGCGGCTTGCCGAACAGATGCACCTCGGCGGGCGGCGGCGTTTCCTTCAGTTCGGCCTCATGCAACAGCGCGAGGCAGGCATAACCAAGCTGCATCGGACGGCTGTTGTCCACTTCCTCCAGTCCCGGGGGCAACAAGCGCACGCGCAGCGCACCGGGAAAATAATCTTGCAGTTCGAGCTCCCTGGCTTGCCGGCGCGACGCGTCATTATCGGCCATCAGCTCTCCCAACCGGGGATCTTTGACCAGGCTGTCCATGGTCGCTTCAATCAGGGAAAACGGGGTTTCGAAACTATTTTCCAGACTCTCAACCACAACATCGATCTGCGCCTGACGGCTGCGGTCCATAAGTCCGACGAAGCTGAAGTTGTAAAACACCATCAGCAGCGCGAGCGTCACCGCACCGGCCACGACCAGCAAGATGCCCATGCGCCCCAAGCTCATGTCGGCCGACGCCAGATAACGTGCCCAGGGCAGCTTGATGGACGGGAGTTTGGCAATGCGTTTCATGCGTAAGTCATCCGCGGCAGGGCGGGATTGAAGAGCCTTGCATGCTGGAAAGCATCATGTGCTCGCTCATTGCCGGCCGCTGTGGCCGAAACCACCCGCGCCACGCCGCGATGCGCTGAACTCTTCGACCACTTCAAAGGCGGGTCGCAGCACCGGTACGAACACCATTTGCGCAATGCGTTCGCCGACCTCGATAATAAAGGACTCGCCACTCCGATTCCAGCACGACACGAACAACTGACCCTGGTAATCCGAATCGATCAGGCCTACCAGATTACCCAGCACGATGCCATGCTTATGCCCCAGGCCGGAGCGCGGCAACAGCACCGCCGCGTAGCCGGGATCGCCGATGTGTATGGCTATGCCGGTTGGAATCAGGTGGGTTTCGCCGGGCGCCACCGACAGTGCTTGCTCCAGACAGGCGCGCAGATCCAGACCGGCGGAGCCATCAGTAGCGTAATGCGGCAGCGGCAATGCCTTACCGATACGCGGATCGAGTATCTTGACTTGAATGGTTTGCATGGTATTCCCGGCGCAAAGGACAAAGATAAAAAAGGGCCGCATCGGCCCAACGGCTCCGCAATGCCATCTTTGAATACGTTTTCTCTTTTATCTTTTCCCTTTGCCCTGCTTTAATTCGTAACGCTGCGCGATCACACCGATCAACTCCCGCGCCAGCCGCTCCTTGCCGGTCAGTGGCAGTTCGGCACCGCCATCCTGCCAAAACAGTTGCAGGGCATTGGTGTCGCTGTCGAAGCCGCTGTCCGCATGCCCAACCCAGTTGGCGGCGATCATATCCACGGCCTTGGCCGCGCGCTTGGCCTGGGCATGCTCGATCAGGCTCTCGGTCTCGGCGGCGAAGCCGACCGTAAACGGCGCCGCCGGCAGTGCCGCGACACTGGCCAGGATATCCGGCGTGCGCAGCAAGACCAATGTCAATTTCGGCGCAGATTTTTTCAGTTTGCCGATCTGGGCCGTCTCGGGCCGATAATCGGCCACCGCGGCGGCGGCGACGAAGATATCACAGCCCGTTGCCCGCGCCATTACCGCATCGTACATTTCCTGGGCGCTCCGCACCGTGATGCATTGCACACGCGGCGGCGGCGTCAGCGCTACGTGCCCACTCACCAGCGTGACCTGTGCCCCGGCTTCGGCCGCCGCCGCCGCGACCGCATAGCCCATCTTGCCGCTGCTGCGATTGCTGATGAAACGTACCGCGTCGATGTCTTCACGGGTCGGGCCGGCCGTCACTAGTACCCGCGTACCCGTTAGCAGACCGGTCTCAAACAGCCCGGCCACCTGCTCCAGCAACTGCTCCGGTTCCAGCATCCGCCCCGGCCCGGAGTCACCGCAAGCCAGATCGCCGTGCCCCGGCCCGAACAAATGCACGCCACGCGTGCGCAGCACGCCGACATTATCCTGGGTGGCGGCATGGGTCCACATGACATGATTCATGGCCGGCGCCAGCGCCAGCGGCGCGGTGCTGGCCAGGCACAGGGTGCTGAGCAAATCATCGGCCCGGCCGTGGGCCAGCTTGGCCAGAAAATCGGCGCTGGCCGGCGCGACCAGCACCGCGTCCGCCCAGCGTGCCAACTCGATGTGGCCCATGGCCGCTTCAGCCGCAGGGTCGAGCAGTTCCGTTCGCACCGGCTGTCCGGACAGCGCCTGCAAGGTCAGCGGGGTGATGAACTCACACGCGGCCCGCGTCATCACCACTTGCACACTCGCGCCGGCAACGCGCAACCGCCGCACCAGATCGGCACTCTTGTACGCGGCAATGCCGCCGGTGACGCCGAGCAGGATGCGCTTGTTGGCCAGAACAGACATGGGCCGGGAGTTTAGCAAAAAAATCCGCGGCAGGGCCGAGGAATAGCGCCGAAGCATGACCGCCGCGTCTAGGGCAGATGCCCGCGTTCAGGGGGCACGATATCGGCACACAACTTGATCCAACCATCGCAACAGAGCGATACTCGCTGCTCGTCACTGTCCAACGACACGGAGGTCGTCACATGCCTATCACCGACTGGCCGCTCGCCGAGCGACCGCGCGAAAAATTGCTGTTGCACGGACCCGGCGCATTATCCGATGCGGAACTGCTCGCCATCTTTCTCCGCACCGGAATACGCGGCAAAACGGCTGTTGATGTGGCGCGCGAACTCTTGACCGCCTTCGGTGGACTGCGCCCGCTGCTTGAGGCAGACAGCGAACACTTCTGCCGGCAGCCGAGTCTGGGCAGCGCCAAATTCGCGCAGCTGCAGGCCGCGCTGGAAATGGGCCGGCGTCATCTACGCGCAACCCTGCAACGCGGCGATGCCCTATCCAACCCGGCCGATACCCGCGCTTATCTCAGCGCCCGGCTGCGCGGTTACGGCCACGAGGTGTTCGCCTGCCTGTTTCTCGATAACCGCCACCGCGTCATACACTATGCGGAACTGTTCCACGGCACGCTGGACGGAACCAGCGTGCATCCACGCGAGGTGCTCAAACAGGCCCTGGCGCATAACGCGGCCGCATTGATCCTGGCACACAACCACCCTTCCGGCGTCGCCGAACCCAGCCGCGCCGATGAACACCTGACACATCGACTGCGCGATGCCCTGGCACTGGTCGACATCCGGGTTCTGGACCATATCGTGATCGGCGATGGCGTCAATGTTTCGTTCGCTGAGCGGGGGCTGCTGTGAGTATGGGAGGCGACGAAGCAAGAGAATGGCGACGCGTTAATTTCCCTCACCCTGGTTGCTCTCCCAAGGGGAGACGGAACTTGACTCTAGCTGTAGCACTTCGCCATGAAATCCATTAAGTCACTGTTATTGTGTACAATGACTCCGTTAGATCGAGCCGCCGCCGGGGCGGCTCACATCAAGGTGCTTGCCACCCGCCGGTCAACCTGATATAAAACGCGGCTCCATTTACATACACAGACCGTCTCACGACGATCGCGACCAGGAATTTCGTCATGTCCAGAGTTTGTCAGATCACCGGCAAGCGTCCCGTCACCGGGAACAACGTTTCGCATGCCAACAACAGAACCCGCCGGCGCTTTCTGCCGAACCTGCACACACACCGCTTCTGGGTCGAGGGCGAGCGCCGTTTTGTGCGGCTGCGGCTGTCCACCAAGGGCATGCGTATGATCGACAAGTTCGGCATCGAAGCCGTCCTGGCCGACCTGCGCGCCCGCGGCGTCAAGGTTTAAGGGGAAACACTCATGCGTGACAAGATCAAGCTCGTGTCCAGCGCCGGTACCGGCCACTTCTACACCACCACCAAGAACAAGCGCATCATGCCGGATAAATTCGAGATCAAGAAGTTCGATCCCGTAGTCCGTCAGCATGTGATGTACAAAGAGGCGAAGATCAAGTAATCGATCGAGGCCGACCAGAAAAAACCCGCCAATGGCGGGTTTTTTCTGGTCGTTACCGGCGGAAATCACTCAGACAGGATGTGACTGCAAGGTATAGCCGCGCAATGCCTGCGCGAAATCCTGCAGAGCCTTAATGCCGGTCGCCTCGGCCTGCGCGCACCAATCCTGCAAGGATTGCAGCAGATGCTCGTGGCTGGCGGCGGAACGGGCCCACACGGCCTGTAGGTGTTGACGCTGCAGGATGACAGTCTTCAACACTTGGCTGCGGCTCAGAACGCTGTCAAGCTTGAGCTGGGCCTTGTCATCCAGCAGCGTGGCTTCGCGTACCATCAGACCACGGGTCTTTTTCAGCAGCGCGCTGAACGAATCGTCGGCGCGATGAATTTCCTCTTTCAGCACCGGCAGCAGTACCTCCTTGGCGTAACGCGCGGTGACGTGCAGGCGATTGATGATCACGGCCCGCACGGTGTCCATGTCGATAGCCTGCTTTTCCGCATCGATGACCGGGGTAGGCGCGACCTTTTTGACGCGGGCCAAGCCCACGATTTCAAACAGGCGGATGTACATCCAGCCGATGTCGAACTCCCAGGGCTTGCTGGACAGCTTGGCGGAGCTCGGGAAGGCATGATGATTATTGTGCAGCTCCTCCCCACCGATCAGGATGCCCCAGGGCGAGATGTTGGTGGCCGCGTCGGCGCACTCGTAGTTGCGATAGCCCCGCCAGTGACCGATGCCATTGATGACGCCGGCGGCGAAGAACGGAATCCAGATCATCTGCACCGCCCAGATGGTGATGCCGGCGGCGCCGAACAGCAGCAGGTCGAGCAGGAACATCAGCAGGATGCCCTTGCCTTCATGCCGGTAGATATGGCGCTCCATCCAGTCGTCCGGCGCGCCGCGGCCATAGTGCTCGCTGATCTCTTTATTCTTTGACGCAAACTTATATAGTTCCGCGCCCTGCCACAGCACCTTGCGGATGCCGAGCACCTGAGGGCTATGCGGATCGTCGGGTGTTTCGCACTTGGCGTGATGCTTACGGTGCACGGCGATCCACTCACGGGTCACCATGCCGGTGCTGAGCCAGAGCCAGAAGCGGAACACGTGACTGACGGCCGGGTGCAACTCCAGCGCACGGTGGGCCTGGTGGCGATGCAGATAGATGGTGACGCTGGCGATGGTCAGATGAGTGAAGATCAGGGCTGCGCCAACATAACCCCATAGAGAAAAGTGCAGAATACCGTCGTACATTAAGATACCTCGTGTGCTACCGGACGCATGCGTACCACGATGCAGCTCGGATTGATAACTCACTATAGTGGATACCCCCGCCAGAGTCCACTGCGGGGGCAGTGTTATTCAAGCACAAAGCAAGCCACATTTCGGTGTTTCGTATAGAATACAGTCTCATGAGCACACCTGCCTGCCCGCAGCCCACCATTATTTCAGCACCGCGCCGATTGAATGGCGGCCATCGCACCGAGCGATACTACGCACTCGATCCAGGCCGACTGTCGAGAACCTATTGAACGCAGCCTCCGACATGCGCAGCATCTTTATCGGCCGCCAACCAATCTACGATCGCGCGCTGCAAGTGTATGCCTATGAACTCCTGTATCGCAGCGGTGAGGAAAATTCGGCCGGCATGCCGGATGGCGACGTCGCCACTTCACAGGTCATCCTCAATGCATTCACCGAGATCGGCATCGAAAACCTGGTCGGCGAACACCTTGCCTTCATCAATCTGACCCGCGGCTTCATTCTCGGCGACAATCCGCTGCCGCTGAGTCAGGGCAAGGTGGTGCTCGAGGTGCTCGAAGACATCGTGATTGATGAGGTACTGATTAACGCCGTGCGCAAACTCTCCAGCAAAGGCTATCTGATCGCGCTTGACGATTTCATTTTTCACGAAAGTCTGCGGCCATTGATCGATATCGCCGACATCATCAAGATCGACGTACGCGCGCTGACCCGCGCAACGGTCAGCGCGCACGTCACGGAATTGCGCCGCTCCAAGGCAAGGTTGCTCGCGGAAAAAATCGAAACTCAGGATGAATACGAGTACTACAAGAACCTGGGCTTCGATTATTTCCAGGGCTATTTCTTCAGCCGTCCCAAGGTCATCACACGCCACACCATTCCGTCCAATCGACTGTCCATTCTGCGCCTGCTGGGGCGACTGCACGATCCCGACGTCACCATCAAAGAGCTGCATGAACTTATCAGCCAGGACGTATCATTGAGTTACCGGCTGCTGCGCTATATCAACTCGGCGTTCTTCGCCCTGCCGAAGAAGCTTGAGTCACTGCATCAGGCGATCGTTTATCTGGGCAACAAACAAATCAAAACCTGGGTGACGCTGATCGCGCTGTCCGGCATCGACGACAAGCCGAGCGAGTTGCTGACCGTGGCCCTGGTGCGCGGCAAGATGTGCGAACTACTCGCCGAGCGTATGCACTTGCCGGACAAGGACAGCTACTTCATCGTCGGCCTGTTCTCGGCACTCGACGCCATGATGGATGCACCGCTCGCACAAGTGGTGGAAAATCTGCCGCTCAGCCCAGTCGTCATTGCCGCGCTGCTCAACCATGAAGGCCAGGCCGGCCGGGCACTGCACTGCACGCTCGCGTATGAGCAGGGCGAGTGGGACCGGATCGATTGCAGTCGCGCGGAAGAAGGCGTGATCGCCCAATCTTACCTGGACGCCGTCGCATGGGCGGACCAGGCGATGCGGGAGCTGACCTGAAACCCATTCCTTATGGCCTGATGCGCGCCGGAACTTTCCCGCGCCCAGCCTGGTCTATGCCACCTAATGCGGAATAACGGACGCTAGTCTACTCGCCCATGGACAATTTGATCAGCGTAGAACATCTGTTTCGCTACTACGGCGCCACCTGCGCCGTGCGCGACGTCAACTTTGAGCTGCGCAAGGGCCAGGTACTGGGTTTTCTCGGGCCGAATGGCGCCGGCAAATCCACTACCATGCGGATTCTCAGCGGCAACCTCGCCCCCAGCGCCGGTCGCATCATGATCAACGGTATTGATCTGCTCGATCAACCCAAACGCGCCAAGGCCGAGCTCGGATATCTGCCGGAGCAGCCACCGCTGTATCGCGAACTCACCGTCGATGAGTATTTGTGGTATTGCGCGCGCCTCAACCGTATTTCGCGCCCACGCCTGAGGGACGCCGTCAGCACCGCCAAACAGCGCTGCGGCCTAACCGAGGTCGGTGCGCGCCTGATCGGTAATTTATCGAAGGGCTATCAGCAGCGCGTCGGTATCGCCCAGGCCATTATTCACACGCCCAAGGTGGTAATCCTCGACGAGCCCACCGTCGGCCTCGACCCGATCCAGATTCGCGAGATCCGCACCCTGATCCGCGAACTCGGCCAGGAGCACGGCATCATTCTCTCGACGCACATCCTTCCCGAGGTCCAAGCGGTATGCACGCATGTGCAGATCATCCACCAAGGCAGCTTGGTATTCGCCGACAGCATCGCCGGCCTGGATGCCCGCATGCGCGGCATGCATCTGCGGGTGGGACTGCGTCAGCCGCCGCCACTGACGGAACTTCAGGCCTTGCCCGGGGTGGACAGCGTCGCCAGCCTCGACGGCGGCCTGCTACGCGTGGGCTTTAGCATCGACGCCAACCTTGCCGAAACACTCGCGGCTCACGCGGCGGCGCACAACTGGGGCCTGTACGAACTCAGCCCGGAGCGCATGAGCCTGGAGCAGATCTTCGTCGACCTCACATGCAAAGAACCGGTCACCGCCCCGCACGAGGCCGACGCATGATTTTCACCATCGCCGCGCGCGAACTTAAGAGCCTGTTCCTGTCTCCGTTGGCCTGGACGATTCTCGCTGTGGTGCAATTGATTCTGGCCTATATCTTTCTAATCAGCGTCGATCAGTTCCTCCAGGTGCAGCCACGACTGATCGGCATGGCCGACGCGCCGGGCGTCACCGACCTCATCGCCGCGCCGCTGCTCGGCACCGCCGCTGTGGTATTGCTGCTGGTGGCGCCGCTACTCACCATGCGCCTAGTCAGCGAAGAACACCGCAACCGCACGCTGGACCTGCTGCTGTCGGCGCCGGTGTCGATGACCGAGATTATCCTCGGCAAATACCTCGGCATCCTGCTGTTCCTGCTGTTGATGCTGGGCATGCTGGCGCTGATGCCGTTGTCGCTGCTGATTAACAGCAGCCTGGATATCGGCACGCTCAGCGCCGGACTGCTCGGGCTGGGCCTGCTGCTGGCGGCCTTCGCCGCTGCGGGTCTGTTCATGTCCACGCTCACCACCCAGCCGACCGTTGCCGCGATCAGCACTTTCGGTCTATTGCTGCTGCTCTGGATCGTCGACTGGACTTCCGGCACGCGCACCGATGTCAACGGCGTCTTGAGTTACCTGTCTCTGACCCGGCACTACGAACCCATGCTCAAAGGCGTGCTCAACAGCGTCGACATCGCCTATTACCTGCTGTTCATCGCCACCTTCCTGGTACTGTCGGTGCGGCGCCTCGATGCGGAGCGCTTGCAGCATTGAAAAACAACTTCCTGAGCCGCGTGTAAGCCGATGCAAGTCACTCGTAAATCACGCCTTCATATCCGTCTGCAGAACATCGCTTTCGTGGCTTTGTTCCTTACTGTCATGGGGCTGCTCGCTTGGCTCAGCACGCGCTATTCCTATCAGGCCGACTGGAGCGCCGGCGCGCGCAATACCTTGTCAGAGCCCAGTCGCATGCTGCTCGGCACGCTCAATGGACCGATCAAAATCACCGCCTTCACCAGCGACAACAATCTGCGCCGCAAGTACATCACCAACTTGGTCGGACGCTATCAACGTTACAAAAGCGACCTGACGCTGGTCTTCGTCGACCCGAACAGCGACCCGGAGCTCGCCCGCGCCCAGGACATCAGCCTGGATGGCGAGCTGCTGATCAGCTACCGCGGCCGCAGCGAAAAGCTGCAGGAGCTCACTGAGCAGGCCCTGAGCAACGCGCTACAGCGGGTTGGCCGCCAGGCGCAGCACTGGATCGTGTTCCTCGAGGGTCACGGCGAACGCAATCCGCACGGCCGGGCGAATCGTGATCTTGGCACCTTCGTACAGGAATTGGAGCGCAAAGGCCTGACTGTGCAGACGATCAATCTGGCGCAGAACCCATCCATCCCGCAGAACACCACCGTGCTGGCGCTGGCCGGCCCACAGGTCGATCTGCTGCCGGGCGAAATCAAGATCATCAATGACTACATCGCCAAGGGCGGCAACCTGCTCTGGCTCGCCGATACCGGTAAACAGCACGGCCTGGAAGGCATCGGGGAACATCTCGGCATTCACTTTCTGCCCGGCGTGGTGGTCGACGCCAACACCCAACTGTTCGGCATCGCCAACCCGGCCTTCGCGCTGGTACCCGACTACCCCAGCAACCCGATCACCCGCGGCCTGAAAACCATGACCGTATTCCCAATGGCCGTGGCCATCGAATTCACGGCACCCCCACCGTGGCAGGGCGCGGAATTTCTCGCCACCCTGCCGCGTACCTGGAACGAGACCGGGCCTTTAAGCGGTGAGATCCGTCGCGATGCGGACCGCGACGAACATGCGGGCCCTTTGACGCTCGGCGTCTCCCTGACTCGCGATCTGGACAGCACCGCGTCAACCGACGGCGGGAAAGCGCCGCTGGACAAGAATAAAACGGACGCTCTTGCGCATGCGCAGCGCGTGGTGGTCGTGGGTGACGGCGATTTCCTCGCCAACGCTTACCTCGGCAACGGCGGCAACCTGAATCTCGGCATGAACATTTTCAACTGGCTGACACACGACGATAGCTACATCGCCATTCCCGCCAGGACCGCGCCCGACACCCATCTGAATCTGTCCAAGATCGAAATCGGCAGTATCGGCATCGGCTTTCTGATCGTGCTGCCGATGCTGCTGCTCGGCAGCGGCTTGGTGATCTGGCTGCAACGCCGCAAGCGCTGAGACCATGACCAGCCGCGGCCTGCTCAACCTGCTCTTGCTGCTCGGCGTGACCGCGCTGGCGGCTGTGGCAATCTATCAGCCGGGCATCACGCCCGTGCCGGCACCCGTCAAACTCACCACGCTCGCGCCACTCCAGATCACTCGCATTCACATCGAACGCGCCGGCAAAGGCGTGATCACCCTGCAAAAACAGGGCGGACAGTGGCGCATCACGGAACCCCAGCAACTGCCGGCCGATGACGGCCACGTGAATTTGCTGCTGCGGCTGGTGCAGGAAACCAGCCAAGCGCGCTTCCCGGTCAAGCCCGGCGACCTGCACAAATACAAACTCGACAACCCCGCTGTGCGCCTCACACTTGACAATCAGATGTTCGCCTTCGGCGACATCGATCCCATCAACGGTCGCCGCTACGTCCAGTTCGGCGCCACCGTACACCTGATCACCGACATGTATTTCTACCTGCTCGATGCCGATCTGCCGTCATTCGTCAGCACCCACCTGCTGCCGGACCAAGCCAAGATCGGCGCGCTCACCTTACCCACTGTCGCACTGAGCCGTGACGCCCAGGGCCACTGGCAGCTGCGACCCGCCCAGCCGAATCATTCCGCCGATGCCATCCAGACCTTGCTGGATGCCTGGCGCAATACTACGGCACTGTGGGTCAAGCGCTACGCGCCAGGCAAGGCGCAGGGCAGCATCACCGTGCAGCTGCAAGACCCCGCCCGGGAGTTGCACTTTGACATCATGGCCAGAAAACCCGAGCTGATCCTGGCCCGGCCCGATCTGGGTCTGCAATATCATCTCAGTACGGATATCGCCAAGGCGTTGCTGGAATTATCTACGCCAGCAGTACCGGCAGCACCCGTCACCAAGACGCCGACCAAGGCTCACTAACCACGGGGCGGCTCTTGAACCCGCCCCGAAACACAATAAATAGCACCCGTTGTTTCAATCCGCCAAGGGCATGCGACAATCCCCGCATGCCTGAGCTGCCCGAAGTCGAAACCACCCGTCGCGGCATCGCTCCGCACCTCGTGGGCCAGCGTGTCACCCAGGTCACGGTGCGCGAAGCGCGGCTGCGCTGGCCGGTGCCGCGTGCCCTGGCGCGTGAACTGCCGGGACAGACGCTGCACGCTGTGGAGCGGCGCGGCAAATACCTGCTGCTGCGCGCCGACACCGGCACGGTGATTCTGCACCTTGGCATGTCCGGCAGCGTACGGCTACTGCCCAGCGGCGCGCCCGCCAGGAAACACGAGCATGTCGACATCGCTTTCGGCAGCGGCCAGTGTCTGCGCCTCACCGACCCGCGGCGCTTCGGCTCATTGCACTGGACGCGCGCCGATCCGCTCACGCATCCCTTGCTGGTCGATCTGGGTCCGGAGCCTCTGGCGGCGGATTTCACCGGCGAGATCCTGCAGGCGCGCGCGCAGGGTCGCAAGCTCAGCATCAAGCAATTTCTCATGGACAGTCACACGGTGGTCGGCGTCGGCAACATCTACGCCAGCGAGGCACTGTTCCTGGCCGGCATCGATCCGCGCCGCGCCGCCGGCCGCATCGCCGCACCACGCTATCAGCACCTGGCACAGGCGATCAAAACAGTACTGGCCGCATCGATCGAACAAGGCGGCACCACGCTGCGCGATTTCAGCGGCGGTGACGGCAAGTCCGGCTATTTCAAGCAACACCTGCGCGTCTACGGACGCGAAGGCGAGCCCTGTACCGCCTGCGGCCGGCCGATCCGGCTGGTCCGGCAAGGACAGCGCGCCAGCTATTTGTGTACGCGGTGCCAGCGGTAAGCAAGCGCGTTGGGAGCCGCCACCGAATCCATTCCCTGAGTAACACTCAGATTGAATTGCCGCGACCGGGAACCGCGCCACAACGCGGCGGCCTTCCGCTTCCAGGCGCTGCATTTTGCCATGAAACCTGGGGCCTTGTATTTCTGATTTAATCGAATTATATTTCGTATATCATCGATACATGAGTTTCTCGTACCTTCGTGGCAAAGCGACCCGACATCGACAAGATCATCAAGGCATTGGCCCACCCGGTTCGCAGGGAGATGCTAGGTTGGCTGAAGACTCCGCAAACGTCCTTTCCTACCCAAGTGCACTCGTTCGAACTGGGAGTTTGCGCTGGCAAGATTTTTGAAAAAGCCAACCTCTCCCAATCAACCATCTCGGCCCATCTGGGCACCTTGCAGCGGGCCGGACTGGTCACGACCCGGAAAGTTGGGCAGTGGATTTTCTATTCTCGCAATGAAGCCTTGATCGACGAGTTTCTCGGGCGCATCAAGAGCGCCCTTTAAAAACGCACACCGAAATTAAGGAGAGCACCTTGAGCAATCTGTTTAAATCCATTCAAGTCGGAGAACTGCTGCTTCCCAACCGCATCATCATGGCGCCCCTTACCCGATGCCGCGCCAGCGCTGGCCGGGTACCTAATGCACTAATGGCCGAGTATTACAGCCAACGGGCCAGTGCCGGGCTGATTCTAAGCGAGGCGACCTCCGTTACGCCCCAAGGGGTCGGTTATCCCGATACGCCGGGTATCTGGTCAGACGCGCAGGTCGCGGGCTGGAAACTTGTGACCAAGGCGGTACACGCCGCCGGGGGGCGCATCTTCTTGCAGCTCTGGCATGTGGGCCGGATCTCCCATCCCGACTACCTCGAGGGCGAACTGCCGGTCGCGCCGAGTGCCATTGCCCCCCAGGGACACGTCAGTCTGTTGCGCCCGCAACGGGAATACGTGACCCCCCGCGCTCTGGCGCTAGCCGAAATTCCCGCGATCATCGAGGCTTACCGTAAGGGTGCAGAGAACGCCAAGCAGGCCGGGTTTGACGGGGTCGAGATTCATGGCGCCAATGGTTACCTGCTTGACCAGTTCCTGCAGGACAGCACCAATAGGCGCAGCGATGCCTACGGTGGCTCTATTGAAAATCGCGCCAGACTCCTACTGGAAGTGACCGATGCAGCGATTTCGGTCTGGGGTGCCGACCGGGTCGGGATGCACCTGGCGCCCCGGGGAGACGCCCATACCATGGGTGACTCCAATCCCTCCCACACTTTCGGCTACGTTGCCGAACAACTCGGGAAACGCGGCATCGCCTTTATCTTCACCCGAGAATCCCTGGGTGAAAATCGCATCGGCCCGGAACTAAAAAGGCGTTTCGGTGGCGTACTCATCGCAAACGAGGGCTTCGGCAGAGAGACGGCTCAGCAAGTACTCGCGGCAGGCGAGGCGGACGCCGTAGCATTTGGCAAGCTCTTCATCGCGAATCCCGATCTGCCGCGCCGCCTGCGACTCAATGCTCCACTGAATCCCCCCCACCCGGAAACCTTCTATGGATACGGCCTGCGGGATCCCCAGGTTGGTTATACCGATTATGCGAGCCTGACGGCGGAAGTCGTTTAAGCCGCCGAACAGATAGCGGATCGATGACACGCCCGACTGATCCACAAGCGTCCAGATCACCAAAGAGAACAGCATGGCCACTGAGCAAACCGAGCGCTATTCGCGCATCGCGATCATAACCGGCGCCTCCTCCGGCATCGGGGAGGCGACGGCGAGAAGATTTGTGAGCAGCGGCTATGGCGTGGTGGGGAATGCCCGCAACGTCGCAAAACTTCGCGCGCTCGAAGGCGAGCTGGGACCGGCATTTTGCGGCATCGCGGGCGATGCCGCCGACACTGCGGTGCTGGATAGGCTATTCGCGGCGGCGCTCGAATGCTTCGGACAGGAAGCCGACATCGTCGTCGCGAATGCCGGGCGAGGTCTGGGCGGCTCGGTCAAGGATGCCGATTTGTCCAAGTTCGATGAGATCCTCAGACTCAACGTGACGGGCGCGCTGGCCTTGCTGCAGAAAGCCGCCCGGCGGATGCTCGTTGGACTGGACTACCCGAAGCGGGCTGCGGATATCGTGATCATCGGTTCGGTGGTTGGCAGGCACATCTCTCCGTTCAGCGCAGTATATGGCGCCACCAAGTTCGCCGTCCACGCTCTGGCCGAGGGACTGCGTCGCGAAGTGGGGCCGCAAGGCATACGCGTGTCGCTGATCGAGCCTGGCATTGTAATCAGCGGGTTTCAGGATGGCGCCGGCTACAAAGACGATCTGGTGCGGGATTTCGCCGAACGATTCGGCCCTCTGCTCTACGGGGAGGATGTGGCGAACTCGATTCACTACATCGTGTCTCAACCGCCACATGTTCATGTCAGCGACATCCTGATCCGGCCAACGCGTCAGGATTATCCATGATGCGGGGCTCGCTCGCTGAAATAATTCCCAATAGCTGCGGGTATATTTAACGGGAAACATGACATGAAATCGCTTGCCGAGCCCGTCGACATCATGCAGAACCTGATCGCGACCTGCCAGCCGCACGGCGTCGATGTCTACACGTACCTGGCTAGGCGCCGTGGCTTCAGAAGCGAAGCACGGAATGGACTATTCACCCTCCCAATGTACAGGGTTGAAAGCTGACCTGATTCCATCTACCTTTAAATGCATCTTCTATTTAGAATCGGAAATTAGTCATGAGCGAAGGCGGCTGTACCTCGAAAGAACCCTATGCACTGCAGGTGCTGGGCACCAGCATGGAACCGGAATTCATGGACGGGACGGTGATCATCGTCGATCCAGGCTACCCGCCCTGTGACGGCGCCTTCGTGGTGATCGACTTTCAGAACGAAACCATGCTGCGGCAGATTGTGATGCATGAGGGGCGGAAATTCCTGCGCCCCGCCAACGAGGCCTACCCGACGACGGAGCTAACCGAACCCTATTCGGTACGTGGCGTGGTCATTCAGCAATCGCGGCGGCGCCCCCATCGCCAAGTGATTCATTACGATTACCACGACGCCAACGGCGCGCCCTGTGGGCCGGTACGGTATGAACGCGGCAAGCCCCTGGTGTCTGCCAACGGTTAATCAGTCCCCACGCACGCTAACCACGCTGGCGACCCTCGCTGCGGGTGGCCGCTCCACGGCCGCAGCGCGCGGCATGAAGCAACAAGGCCCCGGTAGGGGGCCTTGTTCACTTACCGGGCGTGGACGCCGATCATGCAGTCTTCGCCAGGATGCGCAGATATTTTTCCTGTAATTGCTCCTTGGTTTCCACGTACTCCGGATTGAATGGGATACAGTCCACCGGACAGACTTCACGGCACTGCGGCGTATCGAAATGACCGACGCATTCGGTACACAGCATCGGGGCGATCACATAGATTTCCTCGCCCTGCGCAATCGCGCCGTTCGGGCACTCCGGCTCGCAAACGTCGCAGTTGATACATTCATCGGTGATCATCAACGCCATGGGGTACTCCGGGGAACAACTCACAAAGGGGATGGCCGGGAATGATTTTACCGCATTCTGTTTTTCAGCGCAGCCACGACACTGGCGTGGACAAACCCCGAGACATCGCCGCCGAAAGAGGCGATTTCTCTTACCAGGCTGGAGGATATAAAGCCGTACTGCTCAGCGGGAGTGAGAAACAGCGTCTCGATCTCGGCACCCAGCTGGCGGTTCATGCTGGCCAACTGGAACTCGTACTCGAAATCCGACACCGCACGCAGGCCGCGCAAAATCACCTGAGCGCCGCGCTGACGAGTAAATTGCATCAGCAGGGTATCGAAGCCGCACACCTCGACATTGGAGAGATGTCCGAGCACCTCGCGCGCCAGCGCCACACGCTCATCCAATGTGAAGGCGACATTTTTGTTGGACCGCGCGACCACCGCGACGATCACCGTGTCGAACAGGCGCGCCGCACGCTGCACCAGATCAGTGTGGCCGTTGGTGACGGGATCGAAAGTACCGGGGTAAACGGCAGTCAGCTTCATGTTCGCGCACCGGATTGAGGTTTGCAGCAAAGCATAGAGGTCTGGACGCACCACGGCAATGGACTCGACCCTGATTGTCCGCGACGAACCGGCCGATCTCGATTGCGGAGCCGACCGTGCAGCGCATTTTGTCTCGTCATGCGTCGGACCACCCCCAGCACAAGCACCCCGTTGGCGCATTTTACGCGCGCTACACCGGCCTGCGAACCGCCAAGTGATAAGCCACTTGTCCGGCTTGTTTGCCGCGAATCAATTCCCAATTAACCGGTAAGGGCGGCAGATTGGTCTTGCCGCGCGTTTCCAGATAGATACGCGCCTGCGGTGTCAGCCAACCGCCGGCCTCCAGGCGCGCGCAGCACAACGCCAGCAATTCCGGTCGGTCATAGGGTGGATCGAGCAGCACAATGTCGAAAGGCGACGCCGGACCGGCCAGATAATCGAGCGCCTCGGCCGCGATCACCCGCAGTTGCGGCGCCGCCAGCGTGGCGCCGTGCCCACGCAATTGCTGCAGCGCACGTGCGTCACGTTCCACCAGCACCACCAATCCGGCGCCGCGCGACGCGGCTTCGATACCCAGTGCGCCGCTGCCCGCGAACAAATCCAGACAATGTGCGCCGGGGAGTACCGGCGCCAGCCAGTTGAATACCGTCTCACGGACCCGGTCAGGCGTCGGACGGAGTCCGGCCACGTCCGGGAAGCTAAGCTTGCGACCACGCCAGGTGCCGGCGATGATGCGCAATTGGTTGGGTTTGCGGGGTCGGCTCATGGGCTGAGTGCGATACTGCCTGGCGGACCAAAGGTACGCGGCACAGGGCCGTTCAACTCGGAAATTGCGCTTACGGACCGCCGACGCGCACTGCCACCAGCTTATCGGGATGCACGCGCTGCTTGAAGACGGAGTGCGCCCGCTCACGGCTTACCGCCTCGATATTGCTGCTGAAGGTCTCCAGATAATCGAGCGGCAGATGGTAATAACCGATCACCGACAGATACTCGAGAATCTTGCTGTTGCTGTCAATCCGCAGCGGGAAACCTCCGGTGATGTTGCGTTTGGCGGCAGTGAGTTCCTTGTCGCTGGGACCTTCCGCGAGATACTTGACCAAGGTCTCACGCAGCAGCCGCAGTGCTTCGCCAGATTGGTCATTGCGGGTCTGGAGTCCCATCAGGAACGGACCCTTCCGTTCCAGAGGGAAGAAATAACTGTAGACGCTGTACGACAGGCCGCGCTTTTCGCGGATTTCATCGGCCAGCCGCGACACCAGCCCGCCGCCGCCAAGGACCTGGTTGGCAACGTACAGCGCGAAATAATCGGGATCGCCGCGCGCCATGCCGGGCTGCCCGACATAGATGCTGGCCTGAGTCGAGGGATACTGCTTGCGGACATCCTGCGCCGCCGCAAGCTCCTTGACCGTCGGCAGCGCCGGCGCGGCCGCACCTTCCGGCAGGTCGCCGACGACCATTTCGGCGAGTTGCTCGGCGCCCTTGCGATCAAGCGCACCGACGATGGCGAGCAGCGCGTTGTGCGCCACGTAATACCGTTGATGGAAGCCCTGCGCATCAGCACGTGTCAGCGTCTTGAGACTGTCCCGCGTACCTCCCGGCGACGTGGCATAGGGATGCTGGCCGTATAATGCTTTGTAGAATGCCTTCTCGGCGATCTGCCCAGGCTTTTCCTCCTGTTCCTTCAGCCCTATCAGCATGCGCCGGCGTTCGCGCTCAAAGGCCTGCGGCGGAAAATCCGGATGACGCAGCAGTTTCGCCAACAGCTCCAACGCCGGCGTTGCCAGCCTGGTGTCGCTCAGACTGCGCAGACTCAACCACGCCATGTCGCGGTCGATGCCGCCACTGAACTGCGCCCCCAAGCTGTCGAATCTCTGCGCGATGGCATCGGCATTGAGGCCGTCCGCACCTTCCGACAGCAGGTTATTGCTGAGCTGGGCCAGCCCGGGTTTGCCGTCATCGCGCGCGCTGCCGGCCGCGAATACCACCCGCACATCGACCATGGGCAGTTCCGGGGCGGGCACGAAAAGGACGCGCACGCCGTTGCGAGTCTGCCAGTGCTGGATGACAGGGGCAGCGCTTGCGGTTGTGCCTTGCAACAGGAAAACTGCTGCGCAAGCGAGAGCGCAAAGGCTTTGGAATTGCACACCGCGAAATAATTTCATGACCCTGTATTCCTTTGCGTGCTGCGCGTCTTGGCGTAGGGAATCGGCGTTACCGGACATCGCCACGCCCTCCATCTGAACTGCGCGGCGGATGCTTCGGATCGATGGGCAACGGCACCAGTTCCGCGACAGTGAGTTGATCGTCCACGAGATATTTCTTGGCGACCTGCTGCACCTGCGCGGCGGTCACGGCCCGGATGCGCCCGGGATATGCATCGACCACCCGCCAGTCCAGACCCACGGTTTCGACTTGGCCGAGTTGCATGGCCTGATAGAAAATCGAATCGCGCTGGTACACGGCATTGGCGACCACTTGGGCTTTGACGCGCTCCAACTCCGCACTGCTGACCGGCGTCTCGCGCAGCTCCTGCACGGCGGCGCGCAGGGCCTTTTCCAAGTCGGCGAGGCTGTGACCTTGAGACGGCGTACCATCGAGCAGAAACAAGTTGTCGAGACGGCCATAGAGTTCATACCCGGCATCGACTTCGGCCGCCACCTGCGTGCCGCGTACCAGCCGGCTCGGTAGACGCGCACTCTGACCGCCGTCGAGGATGCCAGACAGCACTTCCAGCGCATAGGCCTGCCACGGTTCGCCGGCTGTGCGCAGTACCGGTGTCTTGTAGCCCATGATGAGATACGGGATCTCTGCGGGAACCTTCACGGTAATGCGTCGCTGACCCAGTTGCGGCACCTCGTTGCGCGGCTTGCTCGCCGGCAACGTCTCCGGCTTGAGCGGTCCGAAGTAGCGTTTGGCAAGGGCATACACAGCATCGGGTTGTACATCGCCGACCACCACCAGCGTGGCGTTGTTCGGCGCATACCAGAGGTGATACCAGTCGCGCACATCCGCCACGCGCAGATTTTCCAGGTCGTCCATCCAACCGATCACCGGGATACGGTTCGGGCTACTGAGAAAGGCCGTCGCCAGAAACTGCTCGTACAGCAATGATTGCGGGTCATCCTCAGTGCGCATGCGCCGTTCTTCCATGACCACCTTGATCTCCTTGGCGAACTCCGTCGGCAGCAGTAGCAGGTTACGCATGCGGTCGGCCTCAAGCTCGAAGCTCACCGGCAGACGACTCTTTTCCAGTTCCTGGAAATAAGCGGTGTAATCACGTCCGGTGAAGGCATTCTCGCGCCCGCCATTCTCGGCGATGATGCGCGAGAACTCACCGGCGGGATGCGCCCTGGTACCCTTGAACATCATGTGCTCGAGCGCGTGGGAGACGCCGGTGATGCCGTCATGCTCGTAGTTCGAACCGATCTTGTACCAGACTTGCGAGACCACCACCGGCGCGCGATGGTCCTCGCGGACGATCAGCTTCATGCCGTTGTTAAGCCGATACTCGTGCGTATCGGTGCCCGCATGGGCGGTAACCGCCAGCGCCAGCAGCAGCGCGAGCCCTAATATTCTTGGCATTTGCAACCCTCGAAAGTTTCAATCCATGCGCTGGCGGGAAATCCGCCATTCCCCGAAGCCGCGGCTCAACACAAACCCTTACCAGAGACCGGCACGGGTGATAGGATAACCTAGATGCCGCACACCCCCTATGACCGCCGTCCGTATGTTCGGTTTCAAGAAAGATAAATCCCCCGTGCAAGACACGCCGCCGGGCAGCGCCGCCGCCAAGCCGGGGCTGTTCGCGCGACTGAAATCCCGTCTGGCGCGCACCGGCAGCGGCCTCACCGAGGGGCTGGCCAGCCTAGTGCTGGGCAAGAAGAAGATTGATGCCGAACTGCTCGATGAGCTGGAAACCCGGCTGCTGCTCGCCGATGTCGGCGTTGACGCCACGCGCCAGATCATCGACGACTTGACCGCGCGCGTGGCGCGCAAACAGCTCGATGACACCGCTGCGCTGTTCGCCGCCCTCCGCGAGGACATGACCGCGATCCTGGCGCCGTGCAGCCGGCCGCTTGAGTTGACCGAAGGCGTCAAGCCGTTCGTGATTCTGATGGTGGGCGTCAACGGCGTCGGCAAGACCACCACCATCGGCAAACTCGCCAAACGGCTGCAAGCACAAGGCAAAAGCGTCATGCTGGCCGCCGGCGACACCTTCCGCGCGGCGGCGGTGGAGCAGTTGCAGGTCTGGGGCGAGCGCAATAATGTACCGGTGATCACCCAGGGCAGCGGCGCCGACTCCGCCGCCGTCATCTTCGACGCCGTCCAGTCGGCGCGTGCGCGCGGCATCGACGTACTGATCGCCGATACCGCCGGCCGTCTGCACACCCAGGCCAATCTCATGGAAGAGCTGAAGAAGATCAAACGCGTCATCGCCAAACTCGATGCCGCCGCGCCGCACGAGATGATGCTGACGGTCGATGCCGGCACCGGTCAGAACGCGCTCAATCAGGCCGTGCAATTTCATGAGGCCATGGGCCTGACCGGCCTGACACTCACCAAACTCGATGGCACAGCCAAGGGCGGCATCATCTTCGCCATCGCCAAACGCCTGGGCGTGCCGATCCGCTTCATCGGCGTAGGCGAGGCCATTGAAGACTTGCGCGAGTTCGATGCGGGCGAGTTTGTGGATGCATTATTGAACCTCAACGAGAGTAGCTTGGGTTGAACGAAGTGAAGCCTGGGTACAGTCCTGCCACCAAGCTTCCCGCATTTCGCTATGCTCACAGGCTACATTGACTGCTGACCTCATGATCCACTTCGATAACGTCACCAAACGCTACCCGAGCGGCTATGAAGCGCTGAACGGCGTGAGCTTTCACATCGCGCGCGGCGAGATCGCTTTTCTCACCGGCCATTCCGGCGCGGGCAAGAGCACATTGCTCAAGCTGATCGCGCTGATTGAGCGCGCCTCGCGCGGACAGGTGTTGATCGACGGCGTCAACCTCAACGGCGTGAACCGACAGCAACTGCCCTATCTGCGCCGGCGCATCGGCGTGATATTCCAGAACCACAAGCTGCTCCATGATCGCACGGTGTTCGACAACGTGGCCCTACCGCTGGTGATTGACGGACTGGGGCATCAGGAAATCGCCCGCCGGGTACGCGCGGCGCTCGACAAGGTAGGATTGCTCAACAAGGAAAAACTGTTTCCCATCGTGTTGTCGGGCGGCGAGCAACAGCGTGTCGGCATCGCCCGTGCGGTAGTCAATAAACCGCCCTTGCTGCTCGCCGACGAACCCACCGGCAATCTCGATCCGGACCTATCGCACGAGATCATGACACTGTTCGAGCAGTTCCGGCAGGTCGGCGTGACGGTGCTGATCGCCAGTCATGACATCGATTTGATCACCCGCCTGCGACACCGCATGCTCACCTTGAACCAAGGCCGCCTGCACGATGGCGGCTTGACGGAGGACGCGCATGCAGCGCCGCACGAAGCCGGTTAAGCCAATCCACGCCAAGCCGGGACCGGGCGCGACCCTACACCCGCGCCGTGGCGTTGCCACGCACGGCACAGTGGGAGCGACACCGGATCACCCCACACAACGCCTCAGCCGGTACGCCTTGCGGCATGCGCAGGTACTGTTATCCGCCTTGGGGCGACTGTACCGCAACCCTCTCACCAGCCTCATGACGGCGGCGGTGATCGGCATCGCCCTGGCCCTACCCACCGGCTTGCTGGTGGCACTGGCTAACGTACAGCAGGTCAGCGGCGGCTTCGACCGAGCCGCACGTATTACATTGTTCCTGCGCGCCTCGGTGGATGACAGCCAAGCGATCGGCATCGCCAGACAATTAGCCGGCCAGCAAGATATCGCCAAGGCGCGCGCCGTGACGCGCGCGCAGGCCTTGGCGGAATTTCGGCAATTATCCGGCTTCGGTGCGGCGCTTGATGCCCTGGATGAAAACCCGTTACCGGCAGTGATCGTGGTGCAACCCGTCAGCGCCGACTCACCTGAAACCGTGCGCGGGCTGTTGGCGCGGCTGCGGCTGATGCCCCAGGTCGAGCTGGCGCAGCTCGACATGCAATGGGTGAAACGCCTGTACGCGTTACTGGCACTGGGTCAGCGTGGCATCCTGCTGATTGCGGCCTTGCTGGGGCTGTCTGTACTGCTGATCGTCGGCAATACCATCCGTCTCGACATCCAAAACCACCGCGAGGAAATCGAGGTCACCAAGCTAATCGGCGCAACCGATGCCTTCGTGCGCCGACCCTTCCTCTACAGCGGTTTCTGGTATGGTCTGGGTGGCGGATTGATCGCCTGGCTGCTGGTGAACGGCGCGCTGACACTGCTGCGTGGGCCGGTGCAGCAACTGGCCAGTCTGTACGGCAGTGGTTTTACTCTTACGAGCCTCGGGACCGTCGCCTCGCTGCAATTGCTGGCGCTCAGCACCACGCTCGGGTTGCTCGGTTCCTGGTTGGCGGTGGGCCGCCACCTGAACACCATTCAACCCGGGTAAGTTTACAAACCACCTAACAGTCACAACCTATTGTAATAACATATTTAATATCAATGCTCCGGCTTTCCCCCGTCCGTCCACGGCCCACGCCTGCCGGGAACTTTGCAGTGCGGTTAGCACTCTTAGCTCATGAGTGCTAAACTAAGTGCATTAGATCGAATAGAGAGGTTTATCCATGAATCAAGCATTGGTCCTCAAACCATCCGATTTCCCGCTACTGCGGCCAGTGGGCAGCCTTGATGCCTACGTCCAGGCCGTCAGCACCATACCCGTACTGAGTGCCGCGGAAGAAACCGAGCTGGCGCTGCGCCTGCACCGCGACAATGACCTGTCGGCGGCGCGTCAGTTGGTGCTTTCCCACTTGCGCTTTGTCGTGCATATCGCCCGCGGCTACAGCGGTTACGGCTTGGCACTGGGCGATCTCGTTCAAGAGGGCAATGTTGGCCTGATGAAAGCCGTGCGGCGCTTCGATCCCACGATAGGCGTGCGCTTGGTGTCCTATGCGGTGCACTGGATACGCGCCGAGATACACGAATTCATTCTGCGCAACTGGCGCATCGTCAAGGTCGCCACCACCAAATCGCAGCGCAAGCTGTTCTTTAATCTACGCAGCGCCAAGAAGCATCTGGGCTGGTTAAATCGCGCGGAAGTCGACGCAGTCGCCAAGGATCTGGGCGTCAAAGCGGAAACCGTACTGGAAATGGAATCGCGTCTGAGTGCCCATGACATGTCTTTCGACCCGTATGCGGACAGTGACGAAGAACATGGCACGAGGAGCGTCGCGCCCGCGGCATATCTGCCCGACAACCGCTATGACCCGGCGCGCACACTGGAAGCCGATGACTGGGAAGGCAATAACGCTCAGCAACTGGAGCAAGCTTTGGCAACCCTGGACCCGCGCAGCCGCGAAATCCTCGGCAGTCGCTGGCTCAGCGACAATAAAGCGACCTTGCAGGAACTAGCCGATCGTTATCAGGTCTCGGCCGAGCGCATTCGCCAGTTGGAAGCCAACGCCATGAAGAAACTCAAGGCGGTATTGGCCGCCTAGCTTTCGACTGTACGGTACTGCTCAAAAAAATACGCCCCTGGCCGCAAGTCCAGGGGCGTATTTTTTGAGGGCCGGTAATTTGACTTGCCCTGCTTGCAGCTTGGTATTTGTCCAACTGGTCGAGCGCCCGCAGCAGGGTGTTGCCCTGCGCTCAGACCGGGGCGTCATTGCAGCGCCGCGGTCTGCGTCACAAGGTTCAACAGCGCGATAGCAGAAATGCGTTTTCACGCAGCCGCGTCACTCCTTTTTCCGTGAGGTGCGGATTGTCCTTCAGTACGTCGCGGCTGGCGAGCGGCTCAATGGCACAGGGTTCTGGAAACAAGCGGTACACCTCGGCAGCATCGACGCTGAAAGGCGGACCCGACATCTGCTCCTGGGAATAATCCAAGGTGACCAGAAGATGCTTGCGGGCTCTCGGCAACGTCGCCTCAAGATGTCGGACGTAGGCGTTGCGCAGATCTTCCGGCAGCGCGATCAAGGCCGCGCGGTCATAGACTGCAGCCACCTCGGACAAATCCGCGGCGGTCAGCGCGAAAAAATCGCCGCACAGAATTTCGATCGGGCCGTACTTCCAATGCGTGAAAGGGCCTGCGGCAGTTTGCTGCGCCACCATCTCGCTCTCATCGAAAAAGGCCTGTACCGCGACGGGGCTGATCTCAACACCCAGAACACGATAGCCCTGATCCGCGAGCCAGAGCATGTCCACACCCTTGCCGCACATCGGCACGAAGATGCAGGCACCGTGCCGCACGCCGAGTCGGCCGACAAATCGGGTCAGGTACTCGTTCGGCCGGCCTTCGTGGAAACCGATCTGATTATTTGCCCAGCGGGCGTGCCAAAAATCGGGATCCATAATTAGGCCCCCAGGGAGAGCAGTAGCGGCACGTAGTGGTCAACGAGCAGCAAAGCAAACAAAACCATCAGATAGAAGATCGAATAGCCGAAGGTTCGCATGGCCAGCTTATCATCGATATTGGCAATCAGCGCGATAGCGTAGTACAGAAAACCGGCATCCAGCAGCAGCACGCCGAACAGATACAGCGTATGGCTCATACCCGTGATAAAAGGCAGCACACTGACCACAGTCAGCATGATCGTATAGAGCAGAATGTGCAGGCGAGTGAACGCCAGACCATGCGTGACCGGCAACATGGGGATATCCGCGTGGGCGTAATCGCGGTGACGATTCAGAGCCAGCGCCCAAAAATGCGGCGGTGTCCAGACAAAGATGATCAGAAACAACAGCAAGGCATTCGGATCGATACTCCCGGTCACCGCCGTCCAGCCCAGCACCGGCGGAGCCGCCCCCGCCGCGCCGCCGATCACGATGTTTTGCGGCGTGGCGCGCTTCAGGTACATGGTATAGATGCCGGCATAGCCGATCAGCGACAAGAAGGTGAGCCAGGCGGTGAGTCCATTGACGAATACCGTCAGAATTAGCATGCCCAACACGCCGATCAGCAGCGCGAATATAAAGGTATTGCGCGTATTCAGATGCCCGGTCGGGAGTGGGCGATGTCGGGTGCGCACCATGATACCGTCAACGCGCCGATCCACCAAATGATTGACCGCCGCCGCCGAGCCGGCCGCCAGGCCGATACCCAGCGTGCCGAATACCAGCACGTTCCAGGGCACCATGCCGGGCGTCGCCAGGAACATGCCGACCACCGCCGTGAATACGATCAGCGCCACCACCTTGGGCTTGCAAAGCTCCAGGTAATCGCGCCAATGCACTGCTATCCCGGCACTCAGAGTCTCGGTTTTCATACGTACACTAACCTGGATTGAATTTTAAAGGCTCGATTCTCGCAGACCGACGCGCAGTCTAGCATCGCGCGGCCCCCGCGCCCCGTCTCTCATCCGACCCAGGACGTGAGCAGCAACCGCTGCAAATCCTTGAGCATGCCCTTTGGATCGGCCGTGGCCGTATATTGCATCATCAGATTGCCCAGTGGGTCGATGAGGTAGATTCGATCCTGATCGGCGGGCGCACCGTCGGAAGGGTTGAATTGGATAGCGAAGTGGGCCAATTCAGCCGAGTCGGGTTTGGCCACCGTCAAGCCAGGATGCTCGCTGAGCAGGCCTGCGGACGGCGGGATATGTGGCGCATCGGACAGCACCCAGAGACGTTGCACGCGATCCATCTTTTCATTGAGGGCCAACCGCACCTGCCGCATTTTGTAAAGATTGCCGCGACAAGCCGCCGTGCATGCCGCGGAACCGATATAAACCAGCGTCCATTTGCCGCGCAGATAATTCTGAGTAATGTGCCCGGCATCCAGCGCCAGCATATCGAATGGCGCCAGCGGTCGGGGCGGGACGATCAGCTCGCCGTTGTTGGTGATCGTGCCAGGTCGCCAGCGGTCGATATTGACATGCCAGATCACCGCCGCTAGCAGCGGCAGCGCAAACAGAAAAAAGATCAGCAACAGCTTCAGGCGCTGGCTCCGCAATGCATCACGGGTTGTCGATTCTTGCACCGCTACTCCTCCTCCGCCCCGCGCACACGGCGTCGGGTATTCACACCGATGTAAATCGCCAGCACGGCGCCCGCCATCATGAACCACTGAAAGGCATAGCCGAGATTGCGCTCCGGGCCGCTTTCAACAAGCTTCCTCTGCCGCATGAAGCCATCCGGTTGCGTCGCGTCCAGCAACACGACCTGCGGAGCCAGTTGAGCACTGAAATCGCGTTGCAGTCTTTCCAGTTTAATAGCCTGTACCACCCGCGGCCAGCGCTGATCGGATTCGATATCCGCGCCGAGCAATACGCCATAACCGGGCAGCGGCGCGAGCACGCCGACGAGCGTCACCGGACCCTTCGGCGCAGGCAGCGCCGGTAAGTCGCGCCGCGACGCGCCCATCGCCAGCCAACCGCGATTCACCAGAATGGCGCGGCGCTCATCTACCAGCAGCGGCGTGAACACGAGATAACCCGGTTCCCCGTCGTGCATCTGATTGTCGAGCAGCAACTGATGCCGGACATCGTACCGGCCGGTAATGCGCACGTGATGATAATGCAGCGTCGTATCGAAGGCCGCCGCTGCCGCAACCGTCACCGCGGCGGCGTGGCTGTGTCGCGCAAAGCTGTCCAACAGCTCCTGTTTGGCGGCCGCGCGATCAATCTGCCAGAAGCCCAGGCCACACAGCATCGGCAGCAAGACCAACGTTGCCAGCGTGGGCCAAAGCCCCGGAGTGAATTCAAATCGACCGATTCGCATACATCGAGAATGCTACAAACTTACTCACCATGAAATCGGGGTGCGTTCTGGGCTATACTGGCACGAACACATAAGCGTCACGCCTAAATCATGCTCGTCAAAACGCTCATCATACTGGTCTTGCTGGCCATTCTATTCTCGCTGTTCTCGGGAATGATCTTCCTGGTCAAGGACAAAGGCCGGTCGGAACGCACGGTACGGGTACTGACCATCCGCATCGCGCTGTCGGTGCTGCTGTTCATCCTGCTGATGGCGGCCTTCGCCGCCGGGCTGATACAGCCGCACGGCATTAATCCGGGTTAGGCGGCGACTAAGGCACCTGTTTAGGCGCGCGCGGGGATGTATCGATAATTGCTCCCTGCGATCTCTGCGGCCCATATCTTCCGAGTAAATGAAAACGGCGCTGCATTGCGGCAGCGCCGTTTCAGCCCGGCCCGCTTCGTTAAAGCCAGTAGACGAATATAAACAGACCCAGCCACACCACATCGACAAAGTGCCAGTACCACGCGGCGGCTTCGAAAGCGAAGTGATGCTCGGCGGTAAAATGACCCTTGATGGAACGCAGCAGCATCACCGTCAGCATGATGGCGCCAATGGTCACGTGGAGGCCATGGAAGCCGGTCAGCATGAAGAAGGTCGAGCCGTAGATACCGGAACTGAGCTTCAGGTTCAAATCATTGTAGGCCTCGCCATACTCGTGAGCCTGCAGGGTAACGAAGGTCGCACCCAGAGCCACTGTGACGAACAGCCAGAAAATCAACTGCCCGCGGTTGGCTTTCTTCAGCGCCCAGTGCGCCAGCGTCACGGTGACGCCCGACGACAGCAGAATCAGGGTGTTGATGGCCGGCACGTGCCAAGCATTAATCACGGCCTTGGGCACATCGAATTTCGTGGTATCGGGCATCTTCAGCAGCGGCCATACGGCTTTGAAGTTCTCCCATAGCATGTGAGCGCTGCCTTTGTCGCCTTCACCACCCAGCCAGGGCACGGAGTAGGTGCGCGTATAGAACAGGGCGCCAAAGAATGCGGCAAAGAACATCACTTCCGAGAAGATGAACCAGCTCATGCCCCAGCGAAAGGATTTATCGACCTGATCGTTGTACATGCCGCTTTCGCTTTCGCGGATGACCGTACCAAACCAGCCGAACAGCATGAAGACGATGATCGCGGCACCGGCCATCATCAGGGTACTGCCCACCACCGCACCATTCAGCTTGGATGCGAAACCACCCAGCAGGGTTACCAACCCTATCGAGCCGATGATCGGCCAGTGGCTGCCATGTGGTATGTAATATCCGCCGTGTGCTTGTGTCATTTGTCTCCCCTTCGATACCTGTTCATTCTGAATCGGTGTGTTCGCACCAGCGTGAAGTCAATTCGCGAGCGCCTGCTTTGTCACATCAAAAAATGTATAGGCCAAGGTCAGCGTATGAATGTCCTTGGGCAGATCCTTGTCGACCACAAAGCGCAGCGGCATCTCGCGGCCCTCGCCGGCGCCGAAGCGTTGCTGGGTAAAGCAGAAGCACTCCGTTTTGTGAAAATGCAATGCGCCTGCGGCCGGAGCGACACTTGGTATCGCCTGCCCAACCATGGCATGGCGCGTCTCGTTGCGGGCATAGAAGGTCGCCATGGTCGGTTCACCGGGATGCACTTGTATGCTCGTCACCGTCGGGCGGAATTCCCAGGGCATGTTCTGATTGACACTGGCGACAAATTCCACGATAACCGTGCGTGACAAATCAACGCCGCTCAACGCCACCGGCACGGGACTCGAACTGGTCTTACCATTGAAGCCTGTCGCCTTGCAAAACACGTTGTAGGCCGGCACCAGAGCGAAACCGAAGAAAAACATTCCCACGACGACGACGACCAGTCGCCTGATCAAGCGCCGGTTATCCAATTGCAACACCGCTGCGGTCATGACATGTTCTTCCAGAGAAACGCGGTAAATATCCCCAGCGCGACCAGCCCCAGAATAATGGCCAATCGGGTATTGGCGCGCTCGGTTTTTTTGCTCACAGCCATGATCGCGTCTGCTGAACCCGGTTACTTGATTTCAGGCGCCGTAGTGAAACTGTGATACGGCGGCGGCGAACTCAGCGTCCATTCCAGGCCTTCCGCGCCTTCCCAGACCTGGTTGGTAGCCTTCACACCGCCCCGGATGGTCTTGATCACGATGTAAAGGAACAGCAATTGCGTCAGGCCGAAAGCGAAGCCGCCGATACTGGAGATCATGTTGAAGCCCGCGAACTGCACCGAGTAATCCGGAATACGGCGCGGCATGCCGGCCAAGCCCAAGAAGTGTTGCGGGAAGAACAACACATTGACAAATATGGTCGAGAGCCAGAAATGCCACTTGCCAAGTTTCTCGTCATACATGTGACCGGTCCATTTCGGCAGCCAGTAGTAGACAGCGGCCATGATCGCGAACGCCGCGCCGGTCACCAGCACGTAGTGGAAATGCGCCACCACGAAATAGGTATCCTGATATTGGAAGTCGGCCGGGGCCATGGCCAGCATCAACCCGGAAAATCCGCCGATAGTGAACAGGAACACAAAAGCCACAGCGAACAGCATCGGGGTCTCAAAGGTCATCGATCCCTTCCACATCGTCGCCACCCAGTTGAACACCTTCACGCCGGTCGGTACCGCGATCAGCATGGTGGCGTACATGAAAAACAACTCCGCCGTCACCGGCATGCCCACCGTGAACATGTGGTGGCCCCAGACGATGAACGATAGGAAGGCGATCGAGGCCGTAGCGTAGACCATCGAACTGTAACCGAACAGCTGCTTGCGGGCGAAGGTCGGGATGATCTGCGAGACGATACCGAACGCCGGCAGAATCATGATGTACACCTCGGGGTGTCCGAAGAACCAGAAAATGTGCTGGAACATCACTGGATCACCGCCGCCCGCGGCGTTGAAAAAGGAGGTACCGAAAAATTTGTCGGTGAGCAGCATGGTCACGGCACCGGCCAGTACCGGCATCACAGCGATCAGCAGGTAGGCGGTAATCAGCCAGGTCCAGACAAACAACGGCATCTTCATCAAGGTCATGCCGGGAGCACGCATATTGAGGATCGTAACAACCACGTTGATCGCACCCATGATCGAGGACATGCCCATCATGTGGATGGAGAAGATCACAAACGGGAAAGCCACGCCGGTCTGCAGCGACAGCGGCGGATAGAGCGTCCAGCCGCCGGCCGGCGCGCCGCCAGGCATGAAAAAGGTCGATAGCAGCATGGTGAAGGCGAACGGCAGTATCCAGAAGCTCCAATTGTTCATACGCGGCAACGCCATATCCGGCGCGCCGATCATCATCGGGATCAGCCAATTGGCCAGCCCGACAAAGGCCGGCATGATGGCGCCGAAGATCATAACCAGGGCGTGCATGGTGGTGAACTGATTGAACAGCAGCGGCTGGACTATCTGTATGCCCGGCTCAAACAGCTCGGCGCGGATCACCATCGCGAAACTGCCGCCGACAAAAAACATCAGCAGCGAGAACAGCAGGTACAGGGTACCGATGTCCTTGTGGTTGGTGGTCGTGATCCAGCGCATGATGCCACTCGGCTGGCTGTCATGATGTTCGTCGTGTGTAATCGCAGTGCTCATTTCTTAATCCTCCGCGACAGGCTTAACGTGCAGACTTAACTTGAGATGGTTGAACGGCATCGCCGGTATTATTGCCCCAGCTATTGCGTTCGTAGGTGACGACCGCGGCAATTTCTTCGTCGTTCAGCTGCGGACCAAAGGCCGGCATAGGCGTGCCGGGCTTGCCGAGCAGGACGCGATGCAGATGTCCGGCCAGCGGACCTGTCGCAATCTTGCTGCCCTTGAGTGCCGGGAATGTACCCGGGATGCCCTCGCCGGTGGGCTGATGACAAGCCGCGCAATTTGCCGTGTACACCTGCTCGCCCTTTGCGATCAATTCGTCCTTAGTCCACACCTTGCTGTAATCCACGACGGAGGCAGACATCGCCGCCTTCTCCTGAACCACCCACTGCTTATAATCCTCGTCGCTCTTGGCCTCTACCACGATCGGCATGAACCCATGGCCCTTGCCGCACAGTTCCGTGCACTGCCCCCGATACACGCCGGGCTTCTCCACGAGGATCCAGCCTGCATTGATGAATCCAGGGTTGGCATCCTGTTTGAAGCCGAACGCGGGAACCCACCAGGAGTGGATCACATCGTTGCCGGTGGTGAGGATACGGATCTTTTTGTTGACCGGAATGACCAGAGGATGATCCACCTCAAGCAGGTAGTGTTCATCCTTTGCGGCCTTGTTATCAATCTGGTCCTGCGGTGTGGCCAGGGTGCTGAAGAACCCGAATTTGCTGTCCTGGTAATCCTTGCCGCCTAAATAGTCATAGCGCCATTTCCACTGAAAGCCTGTGACCTTGATAGTCATATCGGCATCGCGCGTGTCTTCCATGGCGACCAGCGTCTTAGTGGCCGGGATTGCCATGGCGATAAGGATCGCGAAAGGAATGATGGTCCAGATAATCTCAACCGTCGTGCTCTCATGGAAATGAGCCGCCACTGCGCCCTGCGACTTGCGGTGATTGAGGATCGAGAAGAACATGACCCCGAACACCAGCATCGCGATCACCACACAGACCCAAAATATCAGCATGTGCAGATCGTAGATCTGATGGCTCATGGGCGTTACGCCCGGCGTCATGTTCAGACCGTAGTCGGCAAAGGATCGGCCCGTCAATAGCAACAGCCCCCCCCCTACCAACGCAGACAGCATCGGATTGCGCTTTCTCACCAACATGCCAGTTGCTCTCCTGGATAGATCATAGATTGTTGTATTCTTCTGGCGCGCCGGGTCTACACAGTGAGCGACGCGGCGCCGCTCCAACTGATGACCCGGCGCAATTCCCTGGCCAGCGATTCGCGCTCATCCTCATTCAGCTCTGCGCCGATCTCCACTTCACGGCCGTGTGAGCGGATGGTGAGGCGGCTCGGCAACCAGCCGCTGACCGGCCGCCGCATATTCACACGAGCCCAGGCACGCTGAAAGCGGCAGACCTGCAATGGCGCGCGGCGTCCCTTTTGTATTTCGACCACATCATCGCGGATGGAAACCACTTCGCAGGCGGCGCTGCGACAGGCACTCAGATATAGGCAGACCCCCAGCACGCCCATCTCCAGGCCCGCGAAGGGGAGCACCAACCACGCTCCGATTAGGGTAAAGCCGGTGGCGATGCCGAAGGAGATTGCACACATCCCGGCAAAAAACAATTGAGCTCCCTTCCAGGAAAGGGAGCTGTTGGGCCTAATCACAAACCGACAATTCGGTGTGTCTGCTTCTTGCTGCGCGGCTACCACTGATCTTCTCGCCAGTCTAAATACCTTGATCTGGATCAATACTTAATTGAGTTGCGGATGCTAGCGTATGTTAGGTTTTGGCGCAAGAAAAAAAGCGACAAATTGTCGCGGCATATCTTTAGATATCACCTCACGCACCCGCGCACGGAAACACAAAGTTGCATATCATCGGCGGAATTCCTGAAAGGAATTTAGATCACGGCCGCGATGCCCGACTCAACCTTGCGATGATTGCCGGAGAAAATCGCACAATACCCGACTGATTCACTCGGCATCATCATCGAGCAACGCGGCGATAGACAACAGCGCGGCAAGCCTGCCTGCCACGGGCGGCGCCTGCCCGTGGCAGGGGATAACGCCCAGCATCGGTGCGGGCAGATGACCTTCCAGATAGGCGACATTTTCGGCGCGGCACGCAAAGTCCGGATCAATTCCGTTCGCCACCCAGCCAGCCAGGTGCAGACCGGAGCGCATGATCGCCTCCGCCGTCAGCACGGCATGATTCAAACAGCCGAGACGCAATCCCACCACCAGAATCACCGGCAGTTCCAGCGCCACCGCCAGATCCGCCATGCTGCGTCGATCATCCAACGGAACCCGCCAACCACCCGCACCCTCCACCACCACATCCGCTTGCGCCGCGAGCGCGGCGTAACAGTGCTTGATGTGGTTTATATCGATCACCATCCCCGCCGCGGCCACCGCGAGATGCGGTGCGATCGGCGGTGCGAACACATAGGGATTTACCAGCTCATAGGGCACGGCGAGCGATGACTGACGCTGCAGCCGTAGCGCGTCGTCATTGCGCAACCCGGCCGGCGTGGCGGTGGCGCCCGCCGCCACCGGCTTCATCCCGGCCACGCGCCGCCCGCGCGCCTGCCAGGCCGCCATCAGCGCCAGTGCGACCTCCGTCTTGCCGACACCGGTATCGGTGCCAGTGACAAACAGACTTGCCATAGTGCGAAATCCTGTTGGTTCAGTAGCGCGTGGCGCAGCAAGGATGGGCGACTCGAAATTCGTTGCTCGATACTCGCTACTATTTGCTTGTAATCATAACCTCAACACTCCGCGCCTTAGGCGCCCACGCATGCCCATACACGATTTCATAAGTCGCCGGCAATACACTGCCGCGGCGTAACCCTTCATACGCCGCCAGCATGGTCTTGAGCCGGCCCTTACCGGTCAGTCCGCGGGCGCGGCCCGCGGTGACATTGTGGGCGCCGAGGGTTTTCAGATCGCGCATCAGGTCACGGGCATCGGCATAGGTCAGAGTCAGCTGCTCCATGTCCATTACCGGCTCGGCGAAACGCGCGCGCAGCAGTGCATCGCCGACATCATGCATATCCATGAAGGCATTCACATGGGGGTGGACATCGACCGCCGCCCAGCTGGCGCGCAGCTCCTTAAGCGTGTCCGGCCCCAACGTGCTGAACAACAGCAGACCGCCCGGCCGCAGCACGCGGCGCAGTTCTGCGAAAGTCCTGTCCAGGTCCCGACACCACTGCAAGGTGAGATTGGAAAACACCAGATCGCAACTGGCATCGGCCAGCGGCAGGCATTCGGCATCGCCGCACACCAGTTGCCAAGCACGCAGCCACGGTGAACGGCGGCGCACCTGACGCAACATCGCTACAGCCAGATCCAGCGCGATCAGGCGCGCCTTGTGGTAGGTTCGCGCCAATCCCTGCGTGCTGTTGCCCGTGCCCGCACCGACATCGAGCACCACCTGCGGCGCCAGCCGCACCAGCGTCAACCGCTCCAGCAGTCGCGCGCCGACCTCGCGCTGCAATACCGCGACCTGGTCATAGACCGGCGCGGCGCGCTCGAATGCGGCGCGCAGTTGCGCCTTGTTGAGCATATAAGGACCGGCGTCACTCATTCAGCGATGCCCCGATCAACTCGATGAACGGCGCGGCATGCGACACGAAGGGTGCGTGCCCGGCGCCATCAATCACCGCGCAGCGCGCCGCCGGCATGAGCCGCGTCAGGCCCTCACGGATCGCCGCCGGCGCCAGCAGATCGCGCGCGCCGAAGATAAACTGCGTCGGACAGACGATGTCGTTGAGCCGTGCGCGCAGATCCGATTCGCGCAGCAGCTTCAGTCCGCTGCGCAGCGCCGCCGGCCGCGGCGCGTCCTGTTCGAGCATACGTGCGCGCAACGCCCGCAGGGTTGCGCCGGCATCCGCACTGCCACGCACCTGCAAGGCGAGGAAGCGTCCCAGCGTCGTCTCGTATTCTTCATCGAGTGCACGCGAGAACTCTTGCAGCACAGAATCCTCGATCGCATGCGGCCAATCGTCAGCGCGCACGAAGCGCGGCGAGCCCGCCACCACCACCAGACCGCGCACCAGCCTCGGCGCCGTCAAGGCCAACTGCAGGGCCAGTAATCCGCCCAGCGACCAGCCGAGCCAGATGGCAGGCGCCGGCGCGGCGGCGGCGAGTTGTTCCGCCACCGTGATTAAGTCATCCGCGAGCATCATCCTGGCACTGCGTCCGTGACCCGGCAGATCGATACACGTGACGCGGCTGCGCGTTGCCAGCGCTGCCACGACAGTTTCCCAGATGCCGCTGTGCAGGCCCCAACCATGCAGCAGCACGATATCGGGTCCCCTGCCTTGCGTCTGCGAGAACAGCGTCATGCCAGCAACTCTCCTAGCAAACCAGCAATGCTCATAATTAAGTCCCCTCTTCCATTGAGAGAGGGGACTGCGGACCCGATCCCCGTATGACCTCATCCAACGCTTCCAGCAGACGATCAACCTGCGCCTCGCTATGCACCGCGGAAAACGTGATACGCAGCCGCGCCGTGCCTTCCGGCACAGTGGGCGGACGGATGGCGCTGATCAATATGCCGTGCTCATTCAATGCCTGACTCAGTTGCACCGCACGTGCCGCATCGCCCACGATCAAGGGCTGAATCGGCGTAATCGATTCCGCCAGTAGCAAGCCCAATTGCGCCGCGCCGGCGCGAAAGCGCGCCACGAGATCGCTCAACCGCTCGCGCCGCCAGCCTTCGCTTTGCACCAGCCGCAGCGCGGCACGCGTCGCTTCCGCCAGCGCCGGCGGTGTCGCCGTGGTGTAGATATAGCTGCGCGCGCGCTGAATCAGCGTCTCGATGAGTTCGTCACTGCCGGCGACAAATGCGCCGAAAGAACCGAAGGCCTTGCCCAGCGTGCCCATCAGTATTGGTACCTCGGCCATGCCCAAACCGAAGTGTTCCAGCACGCCGCCGCCGTTGCGCCCCAGCACCCCGAGTCCGTGCGCATCGTCGATCATCAACCAGGCGTCGTGCCGGGCGCTACTCGCGGCGAGCGTCGGCACTGGCGCGAGATCACCGTCCATACTGAATACACCGTCGCTGGCGACCAATTTCTGTTTGACGGCGGATTGCGCCAACCTCGCCTCCAGCGCCGGGGCATCGGCATGCGTATAACGCAGCAGGCGCGCGCCGCTGAGCACGCCGGCATCGATCAGCGAGGCATGATTCAAGCGGTCCTCGAATACGGCGCCGCCGCGTCTCAGCAAGGCCGCCATGACACCGAGATTGGCCATATAGCCGGTAGAGAACAACAGCGCGCGCGGCCGCTGCACGAAGACCGCGAGTTCTTCTTCGAGAGCGTGATGCGCCGCGCTGTGACCGCTGACCAGGTGCGCTGCGCCACTGCCCACGCCGTAGTGCTCAGCGCCGTGTTGCAGCGCGCGGATAACCTCGGGGTGATTGGCGAGACCCAGATAATCATTGCTGCAGAACGACAGCAGACGCCGCCCGTCAACGTCGATCTCGGGGCCCTGTGGACCCTCCGACACATGGCGCGTTCGGTACAGATGCTCGCGCTTGAGTTGTTCGAGCGCGGCGTGCAGTTCAGCGAATGCGGGCATGGTCGTGAGAAAATATTTGAACCGTCAAGGACGTTAGGAAAGAAACAACTCGGGCGCAGAGGTGGGAAAGTATTGCGTTTAAATCCTGATTACTCTCTGCGTGCTCTGCGCCTCTGCGGCAATAAATCATACATGGTCGCCCCTGTTTGCCAAGCTCTCAATTGATGACAGCGAGAAGGTAGATGATTTTCATACATCCGGACTTTTATGAGGGGGTGGGCCCTCTGTCCCCGATGGAATATGCTGATCGGCGCCTCAATCAATTGTCCGTGCTTGATGCACATTGCTTCTATCGGGCTTTGCCGATCACGGTCTGACCTGTCTTGCCATCATGTCATGATTGCCTGTGCAATCGGTGCGGTACTCCTCTGCTAAACTTGTTTCAAATTACTCGTGGATCCCAATCTATGCAGCCGTCACTGTCGGATGGTAGTCGGATTGATATTCCCTGCCGTGTGCCAGCAGTGCCCATACGGTGCGCGCAGTCTTGTTCGCAAGCGCCACCGCCGCGACATTCTTGTTGCGCCTGCTGATCAATCGTGCAAGCCAGCTGTCTGCATAATTTGCCTTGCGCTCGGCTACTCGGATAACAGCCCGGGCTCCGTGGATCAGCAATGTTCTCAAATAGGTATCGCCGCGTTTGCTGATTCCCAGCAACACCTGCTTGCCGCCACTGGAGTGCTGCCGCGGTACTATTCCCATCCAAGCGGCCAGCTGCCGGCCGTTCTCGAAGCTCTTCGCATCGCTTATAGAGGCCACCAGCGCGCTCGCCGTCAGAGGACCGATGCCAGCGATCTGTGCCAACTTCCGGCTGTCGGCGTTCTCCCTATGCCACGCCTGGATCTGAGCCTCCAGGTCATCGACATGCTGATCCAGTGTTCGCAAGTACTCCCCCAAGTGGTTCAGCAGCTCACGGAATACACCGGGCAAGCCATTCTCACCATCTTCCAGAATATCCGACAGGCGCTTGCCGATGTGGCGGATACCCTGCGGGATGACAATC